>Ga0185342_1000385_pt1 | contig 22905 bp, 16 predicted proteins | sample ConPoolayeEmetaG_FD_128045 | JGI IMG/M metagenome (GOLD analysis project Ga0185342, IMG submission 128045) | Hot spring microbial mat communities from California, USA to study Microbial Dark Matter (Phase II) - Cone Pool mat layer E metaG... ...
TTAATAGCCTTGATCAGAAGTCGGAAGGGCCAGGAAAGAAAGGAAAAAATAGCTAAAAAGAAAGCCAGAAACAAGACCAGGAAAGACGAGAGAAAAGCAAACCCGGCTCCGGGTCCGATATAGGCTGCCGAGGGAAGCGCGATGCCCAGAACGCAGCCCAGAAGAAGACGCATTTTTTTCTCCTGGGAGCGGTTCAGCGCTTCTTTAGGCGTTTGTTTCATGAAAATGATCCATGATCAAAGCCGCCAGGTCGCGGATGGCCAGATCCTCCCTGACGTGATGGTCAGCCCAGAAAAAGGCGTCGTCCCAGGTGTGCATTCCCTGAAGATCTGTCGGCGAGAATATCTCGTTCTTTTTGACCGAGCCTTTGAGATCGAAGCCGGGAGCGGAGACGACAAGAAGATCCGGCGCCTGGGAAACGAGAGGTCCCGTGTACACGCCTTCGGCTTCGAACACATGGCGGACGACTTTTTTCCCTTGAAACTCGAGTCGAAGAAGCTTTTCGGCGATCTCCGTTCTTAGCCCAGAGCGCTCGGCTTGAGCCACCTCACCTTTGGGGAAGCGTCCCCGCGTGTTCAAATAAATTCGGCCGGGGTCCAGGGCAAAGGCAACACTTCCCTCCGCGATATCTTCGAGTTCTTGGGGCGAGGCAACGCGGAAAGCGAGGTATCCTTCCTTTTTCAGCCAAGCATTAAGATAAACCTCCTGCTCGACCCCGCAGAACCCGTGGTCGGATAAAAGGTAAAGGCCGTGGTCTCCACCCGTGAGTTCGCGAAAAGCCCGGACGATCCAGTTCAAAACGTCGTCAACCTTCCGATAATATTCCAGGAACTTCCTGTGGCCGGGATGCTCGTCCTCTTCCAGGGCCTTCCAGAGAAAATGATGAAGCCGGTCTGTCCCGGTGAGAACGAATTCAAAATAATCCCAGTCTTCTTTCCAAAAATATTCGAGGGCTTTCCTCCGGCCGGCAAGCGTCTCGTCGAGCTCCGGCCAAAGAAGATTCGGATTCTGCCGCGCCTTGACCGTATCCACATCGATCCGATAACCCATCCGCCGGAGAGGGGCCATCAACGACAGGGGATAGACGGATCTGGCCAGGTCGAGAGCGACAAAACCGGAAATCATGACCCCGTTGAGCGGCCGGGCAGGATAGGTGGAGGGCTGATTAATGATGATGCATCTTTTCCCGAGCCCATTAAGGTCCTGCCAGAAGGTTTTGGTCTTGAGGTCGCTAAAATTCGGAAAACGGAGAGCGTAAGAATCGGGCTTGAGATCCGTAAAACCGAAAATGCCGTGAGTCCCCGAGTCCGCCCCGGTCATAAAATCTGTCCAGCTCACCGCTGAAACTTCTGGCAGACTGGCCTTCAGCCGGTGGAGGTGGCCGTTTTCGATCAGGCTGGCCATCGTCGGCATGACGTCTTGGCGGGCAAGTTCAATAAGGAGAGAATGCGGCACTCCATCGAGCCCGATCACGCAAACCCGCGGCTGAGGCTTTCTTCTTCGGATCAAAACCATTATACCCAAATATTATAGCACAATATGTGCCCCTGTCTGGTTCGCAAACTGAAGGACGGGGAATTCCGGCCGGGTAAATATCTGTCAGGGCGATTTTAAGATCAGCTCTTGGAGGAAAACCTAACGGAGGTTCTCTGTACTCCTGACCGCTTTTCGCTTGGCTGGCCTTGCATTATAGGACCGCTGCCATGCCGGGGAGGCAGAAAACCAGGGAGGTTTTCAACGCAGAATGATCCTGGCATCGATGATCTTACAGCCTTTCCCTTTTTCGTAGACCAGGAGCGGATTAATATCGAGCTCATCGATCTCCTCAAAGTCGACGACCAGCTGGGAGAGTCTCTTCAGGCAGTCGGCGATCGCTTCGATATCATAGATCGGCCCCCCACGGAAGCCTTCCAGGATTTTATGAGTTTTTGTCCTTTCGATCATCGCCAGGGCCGAATATTCGCGGATCGGAGCCAGTCGGAAAGACACATCCTCCAGGGCTTCGACATAAATTCCGCCCAGACCGAACATCAAGATAGGCCCGAACTGTGGATCCCGGCTCATGCCCAGGATAACTTCTTTTCCTCCGGATGCCATTTCTTCGACGGTCATGCCGGTGATCCGAGCCTCGGGCTTGTGGCGGAGAACGCTTTCCCGGATATCCCAGTATGCCTGGATCACATCGTCCGCATCTTTGAGGTCTAAGCGAACTCCGCCGTAATCGAATTTGTGGACCACATCCGGCGATGCGATCTTCAAAACGACCGGAAAGCCAATTTCCTCGGCCGTCCGAATCGCCTCTCTTTCATTCTGAACGAGGCGGGAGCGGATGACCGGAAAGCCGCAGGATTCGAGGACCTCATAAGCTTCAGCCTCAAGAAGAAGTCTTCGGCCCTCTCTCTTGACACGGTCAAAGACCGATCGGATAGCGGCTTCCCGAAAGCGATATTTTTTGATTCCTGTTTGGGGGCGCTCCAGCCAGCCGCTGAACCTGGCCAGCTGCGCCAGAACCCGGGCAGCCGACTCCGGGAAGCGGTAGTAAGGAATACCGTTCGCTTCAAGAATAGACACGCCTTCCGAGACATCATAGAGACCGAGCAAACAGCTGACCACAGGCTTCTCAATCGCCTTGGCCGTGGCGACGATCGCCGCGGCGATTTGATCGACTCGAGTGAAGGCCGTCGGCGTCAAAATGACGATCGCCGCTCCGATCTCCTGATCCTGAAGCACCGCCCGAAGCGCCGCTTCGTATTGCTCCGCCTGAGCCTCGGCGATGAGGTCGATGGGATTATTCAGGCTGGCCGTTTCAGGAAGGACCTTTTTCAACGCCTCGGCTGTCGGCGGGCTCAAAGGAGGAACATTGAGCCCGCTGCGGATACAGGAATCTGTGGCCAGGATTCCCGGGCCGCCGGAATTGGTAACGATGGCCACATTTCTGTTCCGGGGCAGAGGTTGACTGGAGAAGGCCTTGACGTAGTCGAACAGCTCCTCCAAGGTTTCGACGCGGAGGACTCCGCTCTGATCGAAGATCGCATCATAGACTCTATCCGAGCCGGTAAGGGATCCTGTATGGGAAGATGCCGCCCTGGCGCCGGCCAGAGTCCTTCCCGATTTGAGGGCAATGATCGGCTTCGGATGCCTCGCCGAGCTTGTGATTTCCCGGGCGATCTCCATAAACTCCCTGCCGTTAATCAGGTCCTCGAGATACATCAGGATGACGTCCGTCTTCGGGTCTTTCTGAAGATAGCGGAGAAGCTCGTTTTCCGCCACTCCCGCCTTGTTTCCCATGCTGATAAATTTAGAAAACCCGATCCTTGCCTCCTTGGCATAATCCAGAACAGCGACGCAGAGCGCACCGCTCTGGGAGACAAAGGCGATATTGCCCTCTCGGGGCATCTGAGTGGCAAAGGTCGCGTTCATCGAAGTCCCGGGGTCCGTGTTGATCACTCCCAGGCAGTTTGGGCCGACGAGGACAATCTCGTGGCGGCGCATAATGTCCTTGACCCTGGCCTCGAGTTCGGCTCCCGCCCTGCCAATCTCTTTGAAGCCCGCGGTAATGACTACGGCTCCGACGATCCCTTTTTTGCCGCATTCGTCGAGGACCTCGGGGACAAGCCGGCTGGGGACAGCAATAATCGCCAGATCCACGGGATCGGGAATTTCGAGGACGCTGGGATAAGCTTTCAGCCCGAGAACGCCGGCGGCGTTAGGGTTGACAGGAAAAATGATTCCTTGGAAGCGGCTCCCGAGAAGGTTGGCGAGGAGCGATTGTCCCACACTCCCGGCCCGCCGGGATGCTCCGATCAAAGCAATAGTCCGGGGAGAAAAAATGGCTTCCAGACGATCCATTTTCTAAGCTCTTTCTTGACCGCCGGCCTTGAGGACATGGTCGAGAAAAACCTGTTCGGGCACGGCACCTTCGATAAAGAGAGTTTCATTCAGGACCGCTTTGGGAACGCCAAAGACGCGGTATTTCTGCGCGAGATGCGGAAACTCCGTCGCCTCGACCATTTCCGCCCTGATCCACGGCGATTCCAGGGCGAACTGATGCGCCAAACGGACCACGGATGTACAATAAGGACAGGTCGGTGTCACAAAGACCTGAATCCGGATGTTGCGGGTAAGCGTGGAAAGGGCTTTTTTCGTTTGCTCAGAAAGCCGTGTCGTCCCTTTTGAGACATCGATAATGGCCTCGATCAGGCTCAAGTATTCATAGCCGGACGGAATGCCGAAGAAACGGATGCCGCGGTCCTCCTGGCTCCGAACGGCAACGCCGGGGATTTTGTCTATGCCCAACTCCGCCGCTTTCATTTTATCGGCGACAAAATCGAAAATTTCGAGCGAGATCTTAGGAGAAAGTCCCGCTACCTCCTCCAGAAGCTGGCGGGTTTGCTGGCAAAATAGGCATTCCTGTCCCCTGAGATGTTCCGGGACGATCAAGCGGCTCGCTTCCTGGGTGAAATAGATCAAAACCACGGGCCCGTCCATCTCGGCCTCAAACCTCTTTTGAGTCGCCTCTTTGACGTCCTTATTCAATAACTCCATCGAGGGTCTCCTTTCTTTTTGTCATTCTACAAGAATCCGCCCCTCTTCTCAACGAGAGGATGTTCGACGATAAGCGGCGAAATTCGCTTTACGGTTTATAAAATCCTGATCCGATCGACGATGACGCCCGGGGAGGAAAGGCCCTTCGGTCGAAGACCCTGGGTTCATGCTCCTATCGAACAATCAAGACCAAAGATCGGTTGGTATTTCCAGAGAGGTCGGAGGCAGGAAGGCTGAGAAAATTGGCCGACCGCTCATTGAGCCCGGACCAAGAAATAATCTTCCACCCGGATTCCGTACTGTTCCGGATTCAGAGTTTTAACAATCGAGCGAGAGAATTTTCCTTCTTTATCCGGCTCGCTCAAGTCGATCGTCTCGCCAATCTTTTTATTCCTTTGGGAGTCGGTGATCAGCATCACCTTCGGCTGGAGCAAGAACGAGAGATCGGGATTGTTCTCGACCACAATCCCGATCTCCCCGCTGTTCAGAAGCACCAGGGAGCCGACGGGATAGACGCCCATCATCTTGATGAATTCGCTGAGCAGAACGGGATGAAACTCTCTGCCGCTCTGCTCAAGCATCAGGCGAAGGGCCTCTTCCCGAGTAAAGGGCTTCGCCCGATAGACCCTTTTGGTGGTAACGGCGTCGAAGAAATCGACGATCTTGACGATTTTACTGAAGAGATTGGATGAGGTCTTTCTGAAATAGCGAGGATAGCCCCCGAGATCCTCCTTGACATGATGCTCCAAAGCGACATGGATCGCCCGCAAAGGCAGGTTTTTGAAGCGATGGAACTCGACGAGCTTCATGGCGCCTTGGTGAGGATGCTTTTCAATAATTTGCCGTTCTTCCTCGTCGAGGCGAGCGGGCTTTTCCAGAATCTCTTTAGGAGTGTCGAGCTTGCCGAAATCATGAAAGAAAGCGCTGATCCCCAAGTCCACGAGTTCATTGCGGTCGAGTCCCAGACGCCGTCCCAGGGCGACCGCCAGGATGCAGACGTTCAGCGAATGATTGAGCGTGTATTCATGGAAATTTTTGATATTGGTCAAACCCTGGACAAACGACTCGTTATCGACAAGATGGTTGAAAACGGACTGAATCAGCCGGCGCGTCGTGCTCAATTTGATCTTTTCTTTACTTCCCTCATGGCGAAACGTCTCCTCGAGGTGAGTGATGCCAAGAAAATAGACTTTGGCCGCGCGGCGTTCTTTCTCCCCGGTGAGCTCACAAGGGTCGATTTGTTCCAGACGGATGTGCTCGACGGCCCGGCGTTTCAAATAATCCGCGAGCTCCTCGAACGCCGCTCCGGGCTTGCGCTCGGATTTGGCGAGAACGACGAGCAGCTGCTGGATTTCCTCTTCGCTCGTCTCCGGTTCGAATATGATGCCGCTCGTCCCGATTTCTTTGAGCTCTTGGACGAGGAACTTGAAGAAACGGTAGTTGGAAATTCCGTACTTCAGCCGGAGGTTGTTGTAGAAGAGAGTGCTTGCCCGCAGAGTGAGATGAGCCTTTCCGAATTCCGCCTGAGATGTTTGGACGATCTTCAAAAGAAGTCCTGCCTGGCGCCGGAAAAGGGCATTATTTGGTTCATAGATCCGGGCGCTCTTCATTCCGCTGTTGAGGCGGACGACAAGCTCGACGCCAAGCTCGTGGAGACGCTTTGTTTTTTCCTGCAGCCCGCCGTCGTCGTTGATCGGGTTCATCCGGACTCCGCATTCTTTTCTCTGAGGGCCTGACGGCAGACCTGTCGGATTTTCTTCGTCCGGCAGGCCGCGCCGGCGCGAAGGGCTTCCGTGGCTTCCGGCCGGGACATTCTTGCCAGAGCGTGAGCGGCGCTCATTCGGATTCCCAAGAGCTTCGGCTGTGGAAAAAGAGAGCCCTGGAGCATGAATCGGCGAAGAACGCGGCAGCCGTCAGCCGAGTTGCTCCTGGACAAAACACCGAAGAAGGCCTCGATTTCTTCCGGATCTTTTTTGAGAAAGGATTTTTCCGAGACCAGCCGGAGAATGGAATCCTCGAGTGAACCTTCCCGGTCGGCTGGCAAGTGCTTGAGGGCCGCCAGGCGAACAGGCCCTTCGGGAGCGGCGATATAATTGAGCAGAATTCGGCCGGCGGCGCGATCCTCGATCCTGGCGAGGGCCCGAACAGCTTCGATCTTTACCGAAGGATGCCGAGAGCTCACGAATTTCGCCAAAAACGGGGCGATCCTGCGGTCCTGAATTCGGCTCAAGATGCCGATCACGGCTTTGGTCGATTCCGGTCGGGAATCTTGAGCCGCGCGCATCAGGGCTTCGATATCCGCTTTTCCGATTCGGTCGAGAATTTCATGCAATTGCCGGCGTAAGTCCGGATCCGTCCACTTTTCAAAAAGATCGGCACTGATCTCAGCGGCCGAAGGCCCGACGATCTTGAGGTAATCGAGAAGGGCTTGTTTTTCCCTCTCTGAGACAAGGTCCTGCTTTTCTTTCAGGCGCGAAAGAGCCGCTTCTTGAGTCAGTTCGTTGATTAAATCGCTGATCACCCGGGCTTTGACAGCGTCTTTCTCGACCAGCGCGGCTTCCATCTCGCGCAGCGATTGGAGAAGGGAAGTCGCCCGGCCGAAGTCCAGCCTGTCCAGAGCATCCTGATGATATTGTTCGAGGACCTCGGCAATCGCCGGGAACTGGTCCGTTCGGTCTTCGTGGTAAATGATTTCGATGATCAAGTTCAGGTATTCCTCATGCGGAGAAAGATTTCGGTTGGAAAGAAGAAGGGATTCGACCTCCCTCGTCGTGTCTTCTTCCGGAAGGCCAGCCAGAAGATTGTCGGCCGGCAGTAGGACTTGCTCCAGGTTCGATCTCGACACGCCAGCGAGCGCTGTTTGAGCAAGGCTTTCTTGGAGGGCCGAAAGATCATCCGGTTCGAGTTTGATTTTGCCCCGGTTAAGTTCCATTCGGTCGACGGTGACAGCGAGAGGCGGTCGGCCGACGCCGATTTTCGTTTCGAGATAATCGTCGGGAGCAAGATACCGGATATTGGCCAAGTCTTTTTCCCAAAGAGCGTTGACGATATCGGCTTCTTCAGGAGGCAACAAGGAAACGTGACGGATGGTCTTCAAAAATTCGCCGACCTCTTCTTTCTGCAGTCCTTGGTAGAAGAACAACGCCTGTAATCCGTCCTTGGAAAAGAAAAAAGGCAGGCTCCTGACCGGATGAGGGTCTTCATAGACCCGCTCGCCTTTGTAGGTAAAGGCGGTTTCCTCGACTCCGAGCTCGAGCTTCCAGTGGGATTGGAGAAACGTCCGCAGGTGTTCATAGAGCAGGGAGACAAAGTCGGCGACGGTCTGATGTTCGGGGGGATAGAGCCTGGAGGCCGAAACGGCGTTGGCGAAGATATTCAGGATCTTCCGGACCAACTCGATTTCCGCCACGTCGGGATGAGCGGAGCTTCCCCCTGCGGTAAAATCCTGAGGACCTGATTGCTTGGGTTCCGGCACTTGGATTCTATTATATAAGGCCTGACGTCAGACCGTCAATCCTGGTCGGGTTGCCTGCGGCTCAAAACAGACTTTTCATAAAGGGCAACCTCCTTTAGCCATTCGCTTCCCGGCGGGACATCGAGACTCAGGCAATGATAATCCCAGATCGCTCCGGCGGGCAAGGTCTTGAGCTCTTCCAAAAGCGCTAAGCGACCGAAAAAATCACCGTTCTTTTCGAGTTCGATAAGTTTTGCAAGCGGCTGAAGAAGTGCGAGAAGAAGAGCTTTGAGGGTCGCCCGTGCGCCGACGATCCAGGCGCCGACGCGATTGATCGAGGCATCAAAAAAATCCGTTGCCAGGTGCACTTTCCCCAGCGCCCCGCCGCGGACAATCTCTTCGGCAACGGACCGAAGATCGTCGTTGAGGATGACGACATGATCGGAATCCCAGCGGACGGGACGGCTGAGGTGGAGAAGAATTTCGGGGCAGAATTGGAGCACCGCCGAGAGCTTATCGGCCACGGATTCCGTGGGATGAAAATGGCCCAAGTCAAGGCAGAGCATCTTTCTTTTTGTCAGGGCATAGCCGAGATAGAGCTCGTGAGAGCCGACGACATAGGATTCGCTCCCCAGGCCGAAGAGTTTGCATTCCAGGGAATCTTTGATCGTCGTCGGACTGTATTCTGTCTCGAAGATTTCATCCAGAGATTCTTTGAGCCGGGCTCGCGGAGTCCAGCGGTCAACCGGCGCGTCTTTGGAACCATCAGGGATCCAGATATTGTGCAGGCAAAATGTCCTTAGCTCCCGACCGAAGAAAGCGGCGATTCGGCGGCAGCACTTAACGTGATCGATCCAGAATCTCCTGATCTTTTTTTCGGGATGGCTCAGTGTCCATCCGGAAGAAGCAAAGGGATGGGCGAAGCAGGTCGGGTTGAAGTCGAGTTTCAGCTTCATCTCCTCGGCCCAGGCGACCCACGACCTGAAATGGTCCGGTTCGAGGGAATCCCTTTCCACCAACTTGCCGCCGAAATCTCCATAGATGGCGTGGAGGTTCAGGCGATGTCTTCCGGGAATGAGAGAAAACGCTTTGGCCAGGTCCTGTCGAAGCTCCTCGATGGTTCTGGCCCGGCCGGGATATTGTCCGGTAACTTGGAGCCCACCCGAATTCAACGATCCTGAGGCCGGCTCAAAACCGATGACATCGTCGCCCTGCCAGCAATGAAGCGACAAAGAGACGGATTTCAGCGTGCTCAAGGCCCTCTCCACATCGACCCCGACCTCGGCGTATCGTTCGCGACTGACGGCGAAGCTCTTTTCAATGGTTGATTCACTCATTTTCCCGTCTCCTCGAGCAAATGACGATAACAATCGTAGGCCCGCTCCCATCGATGGCTGTCCCGAGGTTCATAAATCCTAGGTTCGAAGGAGTTTTTAATCACCTCGCGAATTTCAATCAGGGAGCGAACATAGCCGAGAGCAAGAGCCTGAACCATGAGATTTCCGCACGCCGTGGCCTCCGCGGGTCCGGCGATGACCGGAAGTCCTGTGGCATCGGCAGTGAACTGGCAGAGCAGCTTGTTCTTCGAGCCGCCGCCGATTAGGTGAATGCACCGGATTTCAGTCTCGGTTAGACGCCGAATCTGATCCAGGGCGAACCGATATTTCAAGGCCAGGCTTTCGAGAACACAGCGGACGATTTCGGAAGCCGTGGCCGGGACGGGCTGTCCTGTTCGAAGACAAAAGTCCCGAATCGCTTCCGTCATGCTCGGCGGATTAAGAAAGTCGGCCCAATCGGGATCGATCAGGGATTTAAGCGGTGGGGCGCTTTCGGCCAGGCGAGTGATTTCTTCGTAGCTCAGAGGGGACTTGGACGACCATTCCCGGCGGCATTGTTGAATCAGCCACAGCCCGGTGATATTTTTTAGGAACCGGATCGTGCCGGCAACCCCGCCCTCATTGGTAAAATTGGCCTGACGAGCTTCTTCATTGATCATCGGCATGGGCGTTTCGACGCCCATCAAAGACCAGGTGCCTGAGCTGATATAGGCCCAGCCTTCTTCCAAGGCAGGAACAGCAGCGATCGCCGCGGCCGTATCGTGCCCGGCGGTAGCGATGACCAGCGTGTCAGCGAGCCCCGTCTGCCGAGCGATTTCTCGCTCCAGAGGGCCGATAACGGTTCCCGGAGAAATGACTTCCGGGAGAATCTCGAGTGGAAGGTTGAGAACTTCAAGCAGAGGTTCACACCAAACGCGACGGCGGGGATCGAGCATTTGAGACGTCGAGGCGATGGTGAATTCGGTCGTTTTTTCTCCCGTCAGGAAATAATTGAACAGGTCCGGCATAAACAGAAGATGAGCCGCCAGATCGAGATAAGGAGAGCGGTCTCTGACCATCGAATAGAGCTGGAAGAGGGTATTGAATCTCAGGAACTGAACGCCCGTCCAGGCATAGATCTGAGCGGCGGGAATCCGGCTTGTCAATTCCTCCATGGCGCCGGCGGTCCGCGAATCTCTGTATGAATAGGGAAATCCGAGAAGACTCCCGTCCCGGCTCAGAAGGCCGAAATCTACGCCCCAGGTGTCAATCCCGATGCTTTCCGGTTGAACAGCGGCTTCTTTGAGCCCGAGGATCAGACTCTCTTTGATTTTTTCGTGAAGATCAAGAATATTCCAATGGTAATGACCGAGGAGTGAAACCGGACGGTTGGGGAAGCGATTCAACTCCCGGGTCGTGAGTCGAGATTCCTCAAGCGTTCCGAGGATGGCCCGACCGCTTTCCGCGCCCAAGTCAAAAGCCAAAAAATGGTGCCTCTCCATCGTTATTCCTCGTTTGTGAGCCTCCTGGCTCCCGGCCTTTATATAACTTGAATACAGCGGGATTTCAAGTGTTTCCACCTTCCAAAGACTTTGAAAAGGCGGCAAAAATATTTTAAGATGGAGGCAGGCTCAGAAGACGATGGATTCGGAAGAGAGGCTCAAAATTCTCCGCCAGAGGCGAAGAGAAAGGACGAAATCGGAATCGATCGTTGAGGCCTGGCGAAATGTCAGCCAAGAGACCGAGCTTTCGACCAAAGAAAAACTCGAACGGCTGATTCAACTCACCGGGTCGCGGAAAAGCCCGAAAGCGCCGTCTCGGCGATCCGAACCGGAACCCCGGCCGCCGTTCAGGATTTTTGAAAACCGTTTTCATCGAACGACAAAGTACGGTCGGGTTCCGATATCTTCCGGCTTATCCGTCAGAGGGAAGACTCTCTCGCTTTTCAGCCGCGAGCCCTCCTTTGGCCGGATCGACCTTTCCTCGGCTCTTTTTTTGGATCTGGAAACGACCGGTTTATCGGGCGGCGTGGGTGTCGTTCCGTTCCTGATCGGCCTCGGGTTTTACAGGGAGGATCAATTCCGTGTTCTTCAATATTTCCTCGGCGAACCCGCTGAGGAAGATCATTTAATTCGGGAACTCGCTCGCTTCTTGGCCGAGATGAATTTCCAGTCGGTGGTGACGTTCAACGGAAAAGCCTTCGACCTTCCTCTCCTCGAGGCGAGATTCACGCTCCACCGCGAACCGTTTCCGCTTCAGGGACTGCCTCATCTCGATTTTCTCTTCCCCGCCCGAACCCTGTGGGGACATCGCCGGGAGAGCTGCCGGTTGGCCGCGCTGGCCAGAGAAGTTCTCTACGCCCAACGCGAAGAGGACATCCCTTCGGCCGAGATTCCTCTTCGCTATTTTGAGTATCTTAGAAGCGGCGATTTTTCGCTCATCGAGCCGGTCCTCAGCCACAATCAGGAGGATCTCCTTTCCCTCCTCGGAGTCGTTGTTGTTGGAGCGAGCTATTTTGTCGGGACTACCGAAGAGAAAGATTGGATGGCCGATCCTCTCGACCTTTTCGGGGCGGCTAAAGTCTTAGAGAGAGCCGGAGAGACGGAAAAGTTCGTCCTTTATATGAACCGGGCGCTGGAGGGCTGTCTTCCGGAAGGGGTTGCCCTTCAGGCGAAAAAAAAGCTGGCCGAGCATTTTAAGAAGAAACGTCGCTGGGATCATGCCGTTGAGCTCTGGCAGGACATGATCTCCTGCCGTGAGCTTTCCTGCTTTCGGGAACTGGCCATGTATTATGAGCACAGGGAAAGGAATTACGCCAAAGCGGCAGCGCTTGCGGAACAGGCTCTCGCTCTGGCCTCGGGAATCTCACGGACTTATGAAGCGGATTTCGCCTATCGGCTCAACCGACTTCGGCTCAAAATGAGCCGGAAAAAGGAGGGCGAGGGGAGAGGATGATCAAAGAGCTCGAGAAATTCGAGGCCAACCTCCGCTCTCGGGGGCTCAGGGTCACGCGGACGCGGGAACTGATCTTTCGGGAAATTTTTTCCCGGCGGGCGGTCCACCTCAATGCGGAAGATATTCACCGCCGCCTGAGGGCCGGCCACAAGCGTGTTTCCCTGGCCACGGTCTACCGAACAGTCAATCTCCTCGTGAAAAGCGGTTTAGTAAGCGCCGTCGACCTCGGGGAGGATCACAGCCATTTCGAACCCGAAAGCCAGAGGCCGGCTCATGGACATCTGATCTGTCTTGCCTGCGGCCGGGTCCTCGAATTCAGCCACTCGGGGATTCAAGAAGAGATCGAACGAATAGGCAAAGAAAAAGGCTATGAATTGGATAAGTTTTCCATTCAGGTGTTCGGCTTCTGCCGTGAGTGCGGGAAAAAATAGTCCGGGCTAAACAGCGGGCTCAATCCCGGGAACAATCAGCTCCGGGGGGATTTGGAATCGCGATTTGCCAGCGCGTTCTTGGCCAAGAAAGCCTTGACGATTTCCATGCTCAAGAACACGGCGGCACTGAAGACCAGGATCATTGTCAGCTGGCTGAGGTTCGGAAGATCGATGCCGAAGGAGTGCCTGATCGCCGGGAAACGGACGATCACCGCGGCAAGAACAATCTGCGAGAGGACGGCTAGGACGAGCCAGAGGTGTGGGGGGACCCGAAAGACGCTGAAGCGAAGAGAGCGAAAATTCAGCGCCAGGGCCAATTCCACCATGATGAAGAGGAAGAAGATCTCTGTCCGGGCCTCGGTGATGTGCGACAGGTCATGGAAAAAAATGAAATAGAAAAAAGGCGTCTCGATGACCAGGGCAAGAAAAATAAAAATCCTCACCTCCCGGCTGAAGACGCTTTCCCTGGGGTTTCGGGGCGGTTTCTCCATGATGTCCGGGTCGGGGGGAGCAATGCCCAGGGCCATGGCGGGTAGGCCGTCGGTGGCCAGGTTGATATAGAGAATCGCCGCGGCAAGAAGAGGAAGGCATTCCGGGCCCTTGATGAGGACGATTCCGCCGATGACCGCCACTTCGGTGATGTTACAGCGCAGAAGATAAGTCAGATATTTTTTGATGTTGTCGTAAATCCAGCGGCCGCGCTCGATCGCCTTGAGGATGGTGGCGAAATTGTCGTCGCTGAGGACAAGATCGGAAGCGTCTTTGGTGACTTCTGTTCCCGTGATCCCCATGGCGATGCCGATATCGGCCTGCTTCAAGGCGGGTGCGTCATTCACCCCGTCTCCAGTCATGGCCACGACCTCGCCGCGCTTCTTCCAGGCTTTGACGATTTTGAGCTTGTCGATCGGCGACACCCGGGCATAGACGGTCACCCGGTCAACGATCTTTTCTAGCTCCCCCTCGCACATTTCAGCCAGGCGATCTCCGGTCAGCGCCATGTCGCCCTGCCTGAAAATTCCGATCTCTTCGGCGATTGCCCGGGCTGTCGCCTCATTGTCTCCGGTAATCATGACCGTTTTGATGCCGATTCTTTGGCAGGTCCGGACCGCCTCAATGGCTTCGGGGCGCGGCGGATCCTTCATGCCGGCAAGGCCGAGAAACGTCATCTCCTGTTCGTCTTCCTCGCCGCATTTTTGAATTCCTGGCGGCAGACGGCGGAAAGCCAGCCCCAGGACGCGAAGCGCCGATCCGGCGAGTTCCTGATTCGCTCTGATAGCATTTTCTTGCTCTTCCTTCCCAAAAGTAAAAAATCCCTTCTCCGTGAGTTGCGAAGTGCAGCGCCTAATGATTTCTTCCGGAGCGCCCTTCATAAAGGCGATCACGCTTCCGTCGGGCTCGGCGTGAAGAGTCGTCATTCTTTTCCGTTCCGAACTGAAGGGAATTTCCTCGATTCTGGGGAGAGAAAGTCGGGTTTCGATGATCCCGACTCCGGCCTTGGCCGCCGCGACAAGTAGGGCGCCTTCGGTCGGATCGCCCTTGATCGTCCATTTGCCCTCACTTTTTTCGAGGTTTGAATCGTTGCACAGGACGGCGGCGCGGAGTAGAGTCGAGAGGGGAGAGTCCGGGCGAAGAGAGAAGGGATCGGCGCTGGAAAATTTTCCCTCCGGCTCGTAGCCCGAACCGCTGACGTCGATCATTCGGCCGGAAACATAAATCTGTCGAACCGTCATCTCTCCTTTGGTCAATGTTCCTGTTTTATCCGAGCAAATGACGGTCGTGCAGCCGAGCGTCTCCACCGCCGGCATCTTTCGGACGAGGGCGTTCCTTTTGGCCATCTGGTGCATGCCGATGGCCAGGGCGCCGGTGACGATGGCAGTCAACGCCTCGGGCACGGCGGCGACGGCCAGGGCGACGGCGAACATGGTCGAGTCGATCAAAAACTTCAGATCGACCCGGCCGAATAGAGCCTGGCGGATCGTGCTCACTCCGGCGACCGAAACGCAAATTACCGCCGCCGCGATTCCCAGCCACTTGCCGATTTCTTCGGTTCTGATCTCGAGGGGGGTCTTCTTGGTTTCGACGGTGGACACCGCTTGCGCAATCTGGCCGAGTTCGGTCGTCATCCCAATCGCCGTCACCACGGCCCGGCCCCGGCCGTAAGTGACCACGGTGCCGGCAAAGACCATGTTGATCCGGTCGCTGACGGGTAAACTCTCGGCAAGCGGAGCGCGGTCCTTTCTTACGGGAGCCGATTCGCCGGTCAAGGCCGCCTCGTCGCATTCGAGAGACCTGACTTCGACGAGTCGGGCATCGGCCGGAATCCGATCCCCGGCTTCGAGAAGGAGAATATCCCCCGGGACAAGGTCTTTGGACGGAACATCCGTTTCTTTGCCTTCGCGCAGGACGGTGATCGTCGGAGAAAGCATTCTTTTGAGTTTTTCCAGCGCTTGCTCCGCCTTGTATTCCTGAATGAAACCCAGCCCGGCGCTGAGCAGGACAATGGCGACAATCAACGCCGCGTCCAGCATCTCTCCGACGAGAACCGAGAGGACGGTGGCGGCCAAAAGGATGATAATGAGAAGGTTCTTAAACTGATTGAAGAACAGGGCGAAGGGGGAAACGGCCTTTTCTTTTCGGAGTTCGTTCGGTCCGAACTCTTCCTGGCGGCGTTGGACTTCGACGGCGGAAAGGCCTTGCCCGGGATCCGATCGAAGAGATTTCAGGACCTCTTCCGCAGACGCGGCGTGCCAGGCGAACGTTGACATAAGAAGACCTCTTTTTATAGGGCCACTCATTATAGCAGATCTTCCCACAGTTAAAAATCTCGCGCATCGCCACGAGTCAGCTGAAATGTTGTCAAACCTGGAGTTTCCATCAGAGTCTTATCTATGCGAAGACGCACACCCTGCCGGGGGGTTAGACAAATGTGGCTTCTCCTTGCCTTTTTCTCCCCTTAAACAAGGCAAAAATCATCCGTGAATTCACCCTAAAGGGTGATTCCTCTATCGGCAAAGATGATTCAGGATAGAATCGGTTAAATTCCCGAAGAAAGTCTGAAACGCAAGATGGAGCGTTGACAAAGTGACCCAATTTCATGATAATTAAAAAAAATGAAACTTAACCAGTTGAAAAGGGGTTTTACGGCGATTGAAGCTATTTTGGTCATCGGCATCCTGGGAATATTCCTTTTGGCCAGCTATCCTTCCATTTTAAATACTCTGGAGACCCGAAACCTGGAGAACACAACTCGGAAGGTTTTAGGCGCTTTGCAAACAGCGCGGTTTCGGGCGATCGACACGAAAATCAACCATCGGGTCCGCTTCTTTCAGGAGGAGGGACTCTGGTGGTACGTGCTCGAACAGGAACAGCCATCGCACACCTGGACAACCCCCCCCCACTTTTTTAGGGAATCTATTCCCTCCAGCTTGGTTGTCACGATCAACCTTCCCGATAATCAATGTGTGGAATATTCTTCCATTGGAATCGTGGACAATTTCGATAGTACTCAAAATACGATTACGCTTCAGAGTTTGAAGCTAAAGAGCAAAAAACAGCCCGACCTACGCATTCTTCAGGTATACGGCGGAGGCTCAATCCGAAATATCAAAGAGACAAGCGGCTGAGGGATAGAATGGAAAATGTGCTTTGGAAGGGAAAAAGGAAGAGCCGGCGGGATGCGGGTTTTTCTTTGATTGAAGTTTTGGTTGGGGTCGGGATCATGGCCGTGGCAGTTCTTAGTCTGGCCCAAGTCTTTCTTCTCGCGGTCCTAAACAATGTTCAATCCGGAGAGATCTCCAATGCCGTTTTCCTCGCTCAGCAGCAGATTGATTATTTAAGGACCATGACTCGCGATGAACTGATGACTTTTCCCGATTCTTCGCGGGGAGAGTCCGCCGACGAGCTCATCGACATCAATATCGACGGCACTCCCGATTACCGTCGTTTAACCATCACTGTTTTCCAGGACCCCGAATTTGACGTTCGTGTTCTTGTTTTTCCTGGTACAAAAAGAGATATCGAGCCTTCTGAACTCCTATCAAATCCGATCCGCAACCGGATGAAAGCGAACATCCGGACAATCATCGCCAGGTGAGAAAATGAGAGGCAAGCTCAAATTTCAACAGAGCAAAGCCGAGAGAAACGGCTTCACGATGATTGAGATTCTTATCGGCGGCACGATTATGCTTCTTGTCATCATCGGCGCTCTTGCCGTCTATTCGAGGAGCAATAAAGTTGCCGTTGATCAAAGCCAATATGCCGAACTTCAACATGATGTCCGCTCAGCGATGTATCTTTTGATGCGGGACGCGCGGATGGCGGGCGTGGGGCTACCGGAAGAGTTTGGCACATATGCGCTAGAGGGGATAGATAACGAGGATCAGGGAGTTGAAATAGGCCCCGACAGGCTCAAGCTCATCGGCAATATGGAGGAACCCTTAAACCTTCAAATCAGAGATTATCAGGGGGCTTCAGTTAACTTGGGAGTGGAGGATTTCAGCCTCGAGCAGTATCCATACCCTGATGATTATTACGTTAACAAAGTGGTCTTAATTCTTCCCAATCCGTCTTCAGGCTGCCGCGCCGGAGAGATCCGCATCGTTACTCATGTCACTCATTCAACAGGAGGAACAAACGAACGGCTGAATTTCTCTCCGGGACTTGCTCCCGGCATCGATCCCCCGGGCGGACTTTCGGGATCTTGTGCTTCTTCCGACAATTATGACGGCGGTCTGGTGACTTTTGTCGAGGTCAAAGAATATTGGCTCGATATCACCGGGAATTATCCCGGACTGACGGCCGGTCAAAACGGTTACATTGGCGGCGGAGTGGGAGGCGTTCTCTACCAGACCAAAAATGCTGTCCATTATCCGATGGCCCAGAATATTGAGAATTTTCAAATCCAATATAACGGAGATTTGGACGATGACGGCCAATTGGATGGTTTCCAAGATTGGAATGCCAACTGGACCTTAGACCAGATCGGCCGCATCCGCCAGATTCGGGCTTGGATATTGGGCCGCACCCCCAACCGCTTTTCAAGCGTATCCGGAAGGGTTACCGGTGGCATTCATCATTACCGCCGACCGGCGGTGGCCAATTCTCCTGCTTCCGACAGGGATGATCTCCACCGTCGCTTTTTGCTCGAGTCGACCGCTAATATTCGGAATCTTTCTCTAAGTCTTTATAATAGAGGAGAAAGATGAAAGCTGGACCTGAACAAGGAGAACGTGGGTCGACCCTGATTATTGTCATCCTCGTCTCGGCTTTTTTGCTGGCTGTGGGGATTTTCCTTATCCTGATTACGGGCGTAGGTTCGAAGGTATCGATAAATGTAAGGAGCCAAGAGGAAGCCTTTAACGCAGCGGAGGCCGGTTTTGAAGCTGCCCGGTTGGCCATCGAGAACTTCTTCCTGGATGGTGTCTGGCATAGCTTGAATGAAAATTGCCTTAAGGAACCGGCTGGAATCGATCTTCCCCAAGATAGACTCTATTTCCGAAAAATAAGCGATGAGACAATCCTCCAGACAATTGACCGAAACAGCACGGGCGTTATCTTCTATGACCAACCTTTTATTCGGACTCCATCGGGTCAACTCGATCAGCGCTTTTCATATACGGTTTTCTTGATCGACGATGAGGCTGGCGGGGGGGCATCTGACCCATCCGACGTGCTGATGGTGTGTATGGGTCTTGTCAGGGTCGGAAATCGCATCGTCTCGACGGCGCGCCTTGAGATTCATATCGGGGTCGAAGCTGCCGAGACGGGCACTTAAGGTGGTGAAGCCATGAGAAGAATAACCGGGAAAAAAATTCTGGCCATTTCTCTTCTGCCAATAGCGATTTTTCTGGCGGTCAAATTCTGGGCCCAGCAGCAATGTTCAGAATATTCCAGGGATTTCACAGAAAATTTCGATTTGACCACCTATAAAGATTTTCAAAACAGTGCAATTGACAGATGGCCGCCGGGACCGATTTTGCTTCCCCGGTTGGGAGCGAACTTTGAAGTGGCCCAGCCGGAAGGCATGGGAGCTCGGATTTATGTTTGTGGCTCTGGGGATTTTGATGGCGATAACTATCCGGACCTCATCGGACTGGATATTTCCGGACAGTTCTTAAGTCTCCCTTTCCGATCGCGACTCCTTTTAATCCGCAATAGATACCTTGAAACAGGCGGGACTGGAGCGGTTTTCTTAATCGATACGAGTAAGGTTTTTGAGGAATTCCACACGCACACGGGCCCGGCTTCCATCACCGTCGCTGATTATAACGGAGACGGGCTAAAGGATTTCTTTTTTATGCGAAATTCCGCGGACGAGTTCGGCTATACAAATTTTTTGGCGACCATGTATATCAACGCCGGCACAGTGAACGACCCGATTTTTCATCCCCACGATGTCATCCCAAATTTGGATTTCACAGCAAAATTCCAGGCTGCCGGAATCTATATCAATTGGGCGGCCGACCATCTTCATTCCGTGGATATCGATAAAGACGGGGATATCGATCTCCTGGCAATAAGCCAGGACAAAATCTTCCTGATCAGGAATCCCGGCACAGAGCATGGGAGCTTCGCTCTGGGCAACTTCGAAGTCGCCGAACTCAACTACGATCAGAGGACAGGATTTACGGTCGGCAGAGGCGGTTCTTCTGTTGCCGCCGGGGATTTTGACAACGATGGAGATATCGATATCGTCGGCGGAACAGTCAATAATATCGCTTATCTTGTTTATTATGAAAATGATGGCCTGGGTGCTTTTACGCGCCACGAACTGGCCATTCCTAATTCGACCTGCACCGGCACAGTGGCCACCCTGGCCCAGGACTTCACGAACAACGGCTGGATCGATATTTTTGTAGCCACCGACCGCTGGAACGCCGGAAACGAAGCGCACATGTGGATGATGAGAAATCACGGTCTCAAGGAGACGACGATCATCAATGAAGAAGGTCAGGAAGAGACCGTCATGGCGATCGATTGGGAATTCAAATGCTTAAATCAATGCCAGTCGATTATTCCTCCTTCTTACGACGTCGACATGAGCGCGGCCATTGATTATGACCAAGACGGGGATGTGGATGTGATTCTTGCGGACGCCAATCATTCGGGCGATTATTATCTCATCATCAATCAGTTGGCGGATGTCTTTGCTCTTTCCGGTCATGCCCAATCCACGAACATTGCCGAAGGTTTCATCGACGAACGCGAACACGCCATCACCAGGGTAAGGATTTCTGGATTGAGACAAGGAATCAGGGGAGGTTCGGCCGAAGGTTTGAGGGTAAGAATTTATTTTTCCAATAACGGCGGAAGGGACTGGGAATTTTATGCTCAGTTCGAAGAAGCCGATATTCATAATTATAATGATCTTCCATGGCATGATTTTAATCATTTCGGAGGCCGATTAAAGTGGAAGGTTGAGATGAGCGCCATCAAAGACGAAATGGAAGAATATGAAAACGCCTCTTTTGATTCGCCGTCAATCGATGAGATCGTTATCGAATACATTTATGTCGAAAAGAAAGAGTATTCGCGAGCTTCAGCTGCAGCGACGATTTATACCAGAGAAGGTGAGAGAAAGAAACTCATCATCGGCGCTTCGTTTATTTTCCCGGGCTGGCAAGGAGAGCTCCGGGCCTATGATGTTACCCAACTCAAGATGACCGGCGGGAATTATTCTTCTTTAAAAACCGTGACGAGCTCTGACCTAAGAGCCTCATCGGGTCGGACATTGGCTCAGGGGGTGGAGATTTTTTGGGATGCGGGTCTGCTGCTTAACGAACGGAGTGCCGCCGACCGGAGAATCTATACGGCTATCCGAGAGGGAGGAAACCAGGGAAATCCGTTAATCAGAGTCGATTTCGAGGCCGCGAATGCTTCCTTGCTTGCGCCTTTTCTCCAGGATTTCAATAATGATAACTCTGGTCTTATTGATTTTGTTCGAGGGGTCGGGCGCGATTGGAAGCTCGGCGATATCAACCATTCGACTCCCGTAGTTATCGGCCCGCCCGAAGGGATTCCGTCCGTGATGGGAAGCGGCTACGCCGAATTCCAACAAAACTGGTCGGGCCGGCCCAAAGTCATCTATGTTGGGGCCAACGACGGGATGCTTCACTGCTTTGATTTGGTTACAGGACAGGAGCGGTGGGCTTTCATTCCATATAATTTGCTGCCCAAGCTCCGAAATATGTGGGCGGTGGATTCGGTGAATAATACCCGGTATTTCGCTCACGATGTATTTGTGGATGGAACGCCCTCCGTGGCGGACGTCTACATCGGCAACCAATGGCGGACTGTTCTGATCAGCGGCCAGGGGCCCGGATCGGGAAGCACCATGGCCGGAGGCGGCATCAATTATTATTTCGCTCTCGATGTTACGGATCCAGACAATCCAATCCCGATGTGGGAGTTCACGCACCTCGATAACCAGAATCGACCGACGGTCGGTGAGAGCTGGTCGATGCCGGCGATCGGCCGGGTCAAGGTCAGTTCTAACGATCATTGGGTGGCGTTTTTTGGCTCGGGTTACGACAAAACGGCCACCCAAGTGGCGGGAAACCGGTTCTATGTTGTTCGCGTCGATGACGGCGCTCTCCTCCGCCAAAGAACAGTCACTCAGGTCAATACCGCGGGCTTTACAGGGGGGAAAAGGCCCTACCGATATACGAATATTAAGGCCACGATCCCGGGTTCGCCCACCACATTGGATACGGACCGAAATGGCTATGTGGACTATGTCTATTTCGGTGATTTGGACGGTCGTCTTTACAAGCTTGATGTGACCTCCTCGAATACAAGCAACTGGAACCTGATAACTCTATACACAGATTGGCTCAACTATCCTATTATTACCAAACCGGCTGTGTGGATGGATCCATTCTCAGGATCGACCGTCCCGAGAGTATTTTTCGGAACTGGCGGCGATGACTCCGCTCCTGGAGACAGGACCTATTCTTTCTTGAGTTTGATCGACGGGACTAATCCTGAAATCGAGTGGTACCTTGGCGATGCGACTATTCTTAATTTACCCGAGGAAAAAGCCGTCGGAAGTCTGTCGACAGGAGAGAAAGTCTGGGCCGACCCGGTTATTTCAGATTTCATCGTTTATTTTAGCACTCTCAAGGGAAGTATCGAAAACGTTAATCCGTGCGTCAACCTGGATGATATCGGGCGCCTTTATGCTCGCTATATTCGAAACGTGGCCGGAGTTCCGGTCGGCGGCACGGCTTTTAAGAATGCCGAAGGGATGGCCCAAGAGAGTCTGCAGCTTGTGAGCAAAGCGCGAAGAGCGGTCACCGTGGGTGAGGTGAGGCGGCTTCCCGGCGCGCTCAACAAACGTGAAATCTATATTCAGGAATACGATTCGACGATTGAAATGCTCGAGCAACCTGTTGGTTCCCTGTTGCGCATCAAGAGCTGGAGGGAAGTCTATAAAATCGTCCGTTGAGCCGGGCCGAAGAATACGCAGGAAAAGATTCAGCTGAAAGATGGAAGCGGCTTTGGGAAAAGAGGAGGCTCTCGGGGTAAAAAAGCCTGCGGGAATAATTCTTCTCCTGATCATCCTTATCGCAGGGCGAGTTGACGCCCAGAACCTTGTCGAAGTCTCCCGAAAGGAAAAAGAGCGCCGGGAGCGCTTAAACAGCGAGCGAGCTCTCATTGTGACAAATGAAGATCTGGCCAATTTAAAGAAAAAGCCGGCGATTGTCGTTAGCACACCTAAAGAGACGAGTTCATTCGGCTTCCAAATTGAGGCGGAGGAAACAGACAGGATTTCTGATTCCACGCCGCGCAAAATCACGCCACGTATAGCCGAACCCGGCCCATTGCTTATCGGGAAAGGAACCTCAAAACAAAATAATCTTCAAAACGAAAACCTCGAAGAGAGGTTGACTCAGGTTATCAAGCACATTGAGGAACTTGTCTTTCGCATGAATGCTCTAAGGGAAGAATCCTACCGTTTGGAGGCAGCTTCCCAGCAAGAGATGATTTTGAAACAGATTGACGAACTGACCGTGGAAATGCTCAAGGCGAGAGAAGAAGAAAGCCAATTGAAGAGGTTGATCGAAGAGCGCAAAGGGGAAGGAATCAAGAAAGAATAGGACAAGGGGCGAATTAAGGGCAGTTCGTTTTTTGCGCCAAATCACCCGGATAGGGGATCAATCATTAAAGAGCGTCGTTAAACATCGTTCAAATGAATCTTTGGGAG
>Ga0185342_1000386_pt1 | contig 22886 bp, 31 predicted proteins | sample ConPoolayeEmetaG_FD_128045 | JGI IMG/M metagenome (GOLD analysis project Ga0185342, IMG submission 128045) | Hot spring microbial mat communities from California, USA to study Microbial Dark Matter (Phase II) - Cone Pool mat layer E metaG... ...
CATCTTTGAATAAAAAATGCTTTAATGTCGGGATTTTGAAAATATTTGGACACCTACACATCTTTTATTATAATATTGCCATTAATCGATATATTTATATTTATCTACTCCCTCGTCCTTATGTTCATAAAAAATTTATTCCAGAATTATAGAGGCAGATTCATTCGGAAAAATTTTTGGCAAGCATTGCAAAAAAGGTGGAAATTTGAAATGAGTGAAGAAAAAGACATCGGCGTTATAATGTGCGTATGCACCGGTAAATGTCCAGGATTTGCAAAAATGGATATTTGGGACTTTATTAACCGGGTACGTGTAGAACTACCCGTAGAATATGCGTTTATTCATCCACAGCTTTGCGAAGAAGATGGTGACCGCTTCCTTGAAGATTTTCTGCGTCCCGGACGAAAATACCTCATAGCGGGTTGCGCTCCCAACATGCAATATAAACTGTTTCGTGACTCTTTCGAAAAAGCGGGTCTAGATGTAAAAAAAGACCTCATACCCCTCGACATAAGAGAAATGACAACAGACCAAGCTGTAGAACTAGTTGAAAAAACCCTAGAAGAATACCAAGAAAAGAAAGAGGAGGAGGAAGAAAAGAATGAGTAAAGAGTACGATGCGGAACAGGAAACCTTTATGGGCGTTCCCAGAAAGAAAATTCCCTGGTTCCCCACAATCGACTACAGCAAGTGCAATTTCTGTATGGAGTGCGACAAGTTTTGTCCCCACAACGTTTACGAGCGGAGAGAAAATGAGGAAAAGAAACTGATAGTAAAAAACCCATACAACTGTGTAGTTTTTTGTAGGGCTTGCGCCAAAACCTGCGCTGTGGACGCACTATCATTTCCCGACAAAAGAGAGATTACCAAGCTAATCAAAGAATTAAGGAAGGAAAGCGAGTAGAGGTGAATTTCTCATGGGTAAGAAGGTTTGTGTTTTGCCCTGCAATGGGCTTGATAAGTCTTTGGGTGTTGTTGCTAGAAACGTGGCATTGAAATTAATAGAAAAGAATCCTGACATCGAGCTGATATGCCCCGTTCTCCTGAATACGGGAGATGAAAAATACGAAGAACTCTTGAAGGAATCTGATATAATTGTGATTGATGGATGTATGACTCGCTGCGCAACTAAGCTACTTGATGAAAGATCATTAAGGCCCGGTAAAAAAATTTTTACGCCCGACATGGTTAAAAAGTACAAGTTGAACCCCGGAAAATCTCTCATTTTGGATGAGGAGGGGCAAAAATTAGCCGAATTCATAGCGTCCGAAATTCTTGAAAGTTTAAAGGAATCAGAAGGTGAGGTTGCTGAGATTAGGGAGCTGGAAGAAATCGAATATTTTGAAACCACCGTAGATAAGTTCCGTTTCAGAGTTCCAAAGTCTGGCTACTATTTTAATGAAAATGATTGCTGGGTAAAACCCATGGGTAAAAAGGCGCTTATGGGCATCTCTGATTTCCTCCAAAACATGGCAAGCGACATAATTTTTGTGGAATTTCCCGAAATCGGTTTGGAATTTGAACAGTTTGACGACATAGGAAGCTTTGAATCCATAAAAATTGTCCTCCAACTGATTACTCCCGCTTCAGGCAAAGTCGTCGCGGTGAACAAGGAACTAGAAAAATCACCCGAACTATTAAATCAAGATCCCTATGGGAAGGGATGGTTCGTAGAAGTAGAACTGAAAAACTTTGAAGAGGATAAAGAATTATTAATGGACGGTCCAGCCTATTTTGAGTATATGAAAAAGAAAATAGAAGAAGAACGAAAACACAGAGCACAAAACATAGGCGACTGAGCTTGACAAAAGAAATAGTTTACCTGCTTCCCTGCAGTGGAATAGGTAAAGTCTATGGCAGTATAGGCAGAGAAGCAGCATACATCGTGGTAAACGAACTAGCTAAAGGCAAGGCGGACACAGAATGTCTCCCACTAATTGTTAAGGGGAAAAAAGAAGTTATTGATAAACTAAAATCAAACAAAGTTATTGTGATTGACGGGTGTTCTCTAAAGTGTTCGTATAATGATGTTTCAGAAGCTGTGGGAAAAATTGATGCTCAATTCCTGTCAACAGATGTATTAAAAGAAAATCGTGAATTGAAACCAGAAAGAAGTGTTTATCCACTAGGAGAAAATGCAAAAAAACTATCCCGCAAACTTGCAGAAAAAATCTACCAAAAAATAAATGAGTTACTTGAAGAAAAAAGAAACGGTGATTAACTTGCCTATAAGACAGAAAATTGGGCTCATTGCCTGCAGTGGCGAAGACTTGGTTGAAGGCACCTTATCCCGAGTTGCTGCAATAATAGCTTTTGAAAAGTTACGACCTGAAAAAACTGTAATCCTATGTCAACCCCTATTCATGGCTGGAGGACTAGAAAGAAAAGGTAGAAACCAAGAAAGGGAATTTGCAAAGACCCACCCAACAATCACAATTGAAGGGTGCGAAGAAGAATGTGCCAGAACTGCTGTGGAAAACTACAGCGGCCCTGTAGCAGCAACCATTAGAGTAAAGGAAATAATGAAAAAATACCCTGCTTTGGTTCCCAAATCCCGAGAAGACCTCGGCGAGGCTGGTTACGAATTAGCGTACAAAATCGCAGAAGAAATCGCAAAAAAGGTGGATGAACTCTACGAGAAACAAATAGTTTCCCCAAAAAACAGCGTATGTAAAAAAGCCCCAGTAACAAAAAAGGTAACATAACCTCCTCCTTCTCTCAACACCCCTACTATAATTATTCATAATCAAATAATGAGTTTAAACTCGAAAAAAGAGCCGGTTACCAAAATAAAAAGAAAAGAGGTTAGTTGCTAAATTCGGTTTATTCTAGATGGGCAATCCAAGGTAGGAAAAGACCCCTATCAGTTTCAATCCAACGTAGATGTAAGTGATGGCCAATAGTATGCTGAGCTTCCTAGGAGAAACTCTTACTGAGGCCCATGCTCCAACCATTGAGAATGGAATACTGGTCGCAGCTAGAGATACAAATGCTAAGAGATTGACGTAACCTATGGTGAATGGCGGGAACGGGCTCATGAGGAACATGTTTATGAAATTGGGTATAAGCCCAAGATAGCTTAGGTAGTAGAGCTGGTACACGTAGGTGAATCCCCAATTGTAAAGTATGTAAAGGGTTAACGCTGTATTAATGGAAAACCCATCAATGAAAATCAGGGACGAATGCGGAAACAGTGAACCCAGTACACCAAACACTGTGGCACCCACACCGGAGCTAACTGTCATTGTTGCGAGGGACACTGCCACACTAAGGTGTATGGGGATTGAAAGATACCAGTTTAGAATTAGCAGGTAAACCAGACCCCCACCGATACCCAGGTAGTGTGCAACTCCACCACCTGCAACGCCTGACAAGAAATATTGCTTCCTGCTAAACGCCTCTGGAAGAACCTGGATTGGCTTGGGCTTGGCAGTCATAAAGCGATAGGCACCAATAATACAAAAGACACCAAAGATAATCTTCAAGAATTCACCCGGTGTTAGAAGAGCAAAGGAGCTCCCTATAGCACCACCTATAGCCGCGCCAAGCGTGAGTATGAGTGCTCTCCTTGTTGGGAAAGCCTCTTTTATCTCTCTTCGATAGCGCCAAGCTCCGAAGAATGCTGTGGGTGCAACCACCAGCATATTTGTACCGAAGGCTAGCTTTATAGCGAGGTCTGCGGGTACACCCATACCGACAAAGAGAAAATGCATGAAGGGAACCATTAGAAAACAGCCACCGACTCCAAAGAAACCATTAGCGAATCCTACCACTATCCCAACAAAGATCAGTATTATCACCAGTAGAACTAAAGGATCCATAATTTACACCTTTACCGTTGTATTTGCATTTAACGATTAATCATTTGATATTTAAACCTTTTCAATAAAATATGTTTAGAAAATAAACAACATAATCATAAAAGAAGGTAAATCCAGAGCTGAATACGGTTATATTTTTTGGTACCTTTAGTCATTTTGAAAATTTTCTTTATGAGTTCCTTTCCGAGTTCTACTTCTCACACTCTTTGAAACCGTTACCTTTTCTGTCAAAATTTTTAATGAGTTCAAGCATTCCCTCACGAAGCTCGCGCATCGTCTTGATCGCCTCTAGATCTCTGGTGATCTCTCTTTTTTCAAAGGCGTATCCTAGGACTCCCCTGCGTCCAATTATTGCTCCATATCTTAGGAGAAATGTGTTGAGCGTAACTAGGGTGTTTTCGGCGTATCTTCTTCCCACGACGATGGATCCCCCTATCTTGTCTTTTAGTCTTCCGTTTCTCAAGGGCCATGTTCTGTCCATAAATGTCTTCATCTGAGCTGTGACGCTGCCAAAATGTGAAGGGTTTGCAAGAATGATAGCATTAGCTTCAAATAGCTTTCTATAAATTGTTCGCATATCATCTTTTATGGAACATTGGCCGGTTTCCTTACAAGAAAGGCACGAGGTACATAGCCCAATAATAGTCCTCTAGGAATAATGTTTCGGCATCCAGCTCTTTGCTAAGTGGATTAAGGGTTTTATTTAACAAAAAAGGTATTACCGTTTTTCCTCGGTGAGCCCAGAATTACGGTTGCCTTCATTCCCTTCAAGTTGGTATGTTTACTCAAACCGCACTCCTCCTACTTATTATCCCAAGTACTCATTACTTAGTTACTTAACCTTATCCGTTTGAATCCCCCTAGAAAATTACCAAACTTTGTGAGTGTTTTACCAAGATTCATAAGAAAGGCCGCTAATTTGACTAAAATGCTTAACATTTTTTGTGATAATTTTTTGTTCGTGTCTTAGTGCTATTCCTGCAACTATAGAGTCTCTGACCCCGATAGGCTTCCCTGATCTTCTGAGTTCTGCTTCTATCTTTCCGGCTCTCTCTGCTGCTGCCAAATCAAAGTTCAGAATCTCCAAGTTTCGCAGGAAGTTATTTACTAATTTAATGTTCTGTAATTGATGCTTGGAAAGATTCGCACCGAGGAACAGTTCAAACGCGCCTATGGGTGTTGTTGTCTTCCTCTCTCCCCTACTCTCTATCTCTTCCGCCTTTTTTATAGCTTCACTCTGTCCCTTGAGTAAAGCCACCATAAAATCAGTATCAAAACAAACCATTTTTCCTCTCACCTAGCTCTGCCTCATACTCAGTCCAGGCGCTGCGAATTACCCTAAGAATCTCATCAAGCTCTGATTTATCGCCAATCCATTTCCCCGCGAACCAAGTTAGCGGCTTCCTGTTTAGTTCGGAAACTACTCTGAGGATTACCTCTGTGAAACTTTCATTCTCACGTTTAAGCGCAGCTAGTGAATTATATGCCTCCTCGGAAATTGTAATGGTCTTATGTCCCAATGATACCACCAAAATTAAATACACATATACATGTATTTAACTTTTTTCAAGTGTTCTTACAAGAACTTGCCGATGTTTTTTGGTTATTTATGTTTCTTTTACAAAACCTTGGCGGGAAAGCCCCCGACTTCAAGTCGTGGGGATGAATCGCCAAAAAAGCTTATTTGAAAGTAGGGTACATAAATAGTTGTTGGTAGCTGAAGGGTTTGGCTTGGGCTTAAGAGGCTAAACAAGACGCAGCCCCCATGAGGGTGCCAAAATAGACGCCGTTCCCTTGAGGGAAGGGGCGTGTTAACTGGGTGATGGCACACCCATTGCTTCCTAAGGCTCCCAATGAGCCAGAAGCAAGAATCTCCCGACTTTAGTCGCGGAGAGTGTCAATAAAGTTGAGGAGTTAATCCCGCTTGAGTTTTCAATCAAGGGAAGCTGTCTAATAAATAAATAGATACGCTAAAAAAAGGTCATATATGTTTGTAAGTTTTGGGTTAAAGTTACTATGGTTGCCCATTTGTCCCTCTATTCTTCTTGAACCTCGCTTTGTCCAAGGTTTTTCACTGTAAAAACACTAAAACATTGCCCCAAACCAATCCTCCAAATACCTTGTACCTCTTCACATAAATCTTTTCGTTAGTGGAAAAAAGGTTTAAATAATAAATCGTTATATTGGCGTATAGCAATATAACTCTGGAGATGGTGAAAAAAATGGACAAGTGTGGTATCTGCGGTAAAAGTGGCGAAAACGTGAGCCTGCTTTGCGGTACACATCGCAGTTTAGGAAAAATTTGGCTGTGTACCGAGTGCTGGAAAAATGAATTTAAAAAAATTTTACCTTCTGGTGGCTCCAGTGGTGGGTGCTGTTAATGATTAAAATAAATTCATGTAAATGCATGATTAAAATTGCGCTGGTGTATATAAACCACCCTAAATTGGCGTAGGTTCACATTGTAGAAATTATAGGCTGGCCCCTTCTTCTACTATGAAAATTCACGCTAAGGACCTCGATTCATTAAAAATACTCTTCATAAGGTCTTTCCTAATTTATTCTCCATTGAAGCGTTTCTTCCTTTTCAGTTATAACCGTTTCATCAGCCTTGATTATCTTGTCCTTCTTGAAAATTTAACTCAAGACCGCAAGACTGTCAGAGAAGAATTTTGGCAAAGCACCTGATTCACATTCATAAGAAAAAAGACAAAGAATGCTTCAACGCTTCCTAAAAATAAATTCTATGGTGTTACTGTCTTATATCTTGCCTAAAGAGATTCAAGTTAAGATTGAGATATTGTTTCCTACACTCTCAGAACCTGATATTGCCTTTTATATAATTCTTAAATGCGTTTAGCACCTTTCTCCAAACAATGAAGCGTTTCTTTTTAAGCTGCTGAAACAGAAAGCTCAGTGAAACATAGAAATTCAAATAGGCTTTCTTCACCCATTTTATAAGATCTAATGGTGAGGGATAGAGTGTATCGTTTATCGTAAACACTGGTTTCAAGGCATCGTATTCACTCCAGTCCTTGGTTAAAAGCTGCATATTGTCACTGTTTTCAATGATTTCGAAGAGTTCTGTTCCGGGATATGGAGTGCAGATGGTGAATTGGGCGTAGTCCGGTTTTAGAAACTTTGCGAAACTAATAGTTTTTTTAATCGTGTTTATTGTTTCACCCGGGAAGCCGATTATGAATGAACCTATTATCTCCATACCCACCCGTTTGGTTATTTTAAACGCCCTTACTATCTGGTCTAGTGTGATTCCCTTCTTCATGCGATCCAGTATTTCTTGGGAGCCAGATTCAACGCCGTAGTATATGGAGGTACAGCCAGCTCTCTTCATTTTTTCAAGTAAACTGCGGCTGATGGTGTTTACCCTAGAGGAGCAATTCCAAACTATATCCAGTCCCCTCTTAATTATTTCGTCACAAATCTTCTCCGCCCGTTCCTTGTCTAGGGTGAATGTATCGTCGAGAAACTCAATGTTTCTAACACGGTAATTTTCAGTAAGTTGTTCCAGCTCATCTGCCACGTTCTCTGGGCTTCTGCCCCTCCACCTTTTACCGAATAGTTTTGATGAGGCGCAAAAAACACATCTGTAAGGGCAACCCCGGCTTGTCATAGCTGTTGCGTAATGGTACTTGCCGAAAGTGTACTTGTTCATGGGGAGAAGGTGGAACGCTGGAAAGGGAATACTGTCAATATTTTTAATGAGCGGCCTATCCTGATTCTTTCGAACACTTTCTCCATCCCTGTACGTCAAGCCTAATACCTCCGAAACTTTTCCGCTTCCCTCGAGAGCCCTTATAAGCTCCACAATTGTTTCTTCACCCTCACCTCTCACAACAAAGTCCACAAAAGGATAGTTATCAAGAGTTTCAACGTCTGTAAACGAGAAGTGAGGACCACCCACCACAGTTTTAGCACCATAATTTTTAGCTATCTCCAAAGCCCTGAGTGCATCAAAGCAGGCTGGTGTGGCGCCCGTGGCACCGACAACATCGGGTTTCCAAACTCTTATCTCTCTTTCGATTTCCTCAAAGCTCAAATTTAGTGCCTGCGCGTCAAGAATCTTAACATTCACACCCTCCCTCTCAAGCGAAGAGGCTAGATAAGCAAGCCCGAGAGGCGGAGAGGTAGTACCAAGAATGTTGAGAATGGCTGAAACAGAGGGGGGAAAAACAAACAAGACACGCATACAGAGGTATCCCCTAAATCTCGATCACCTTTTTCTCCTCGAATTCAGTCTTAAGTTTGTAGAAAACATCCTTATTATATATGCATCCCGGATCTGGGGCGGTGACATCGCCAAAGTATCCGTAGGCTCTTGCTCTGCATCCTCCGCAGACATCTCTGTACTCGCAGGTTTTACATCTTCCCTTCAGCTCATCCCTGTTTCTAAGCGTTTGAAGGATGGGATGATTGTCCCATATCTCTTCGAATCTCTCCTCCCTGAGATTTCCCAGTTTAATTGGTAGAAAAACACAAGGCTGCAGAGTGCCCTCAGGCTCAAGGGCTGCATACATTCTACCCGCTCCACAACCACCAATGAAGTCACCCAAGTTAGAGAGTTGCCCCATTAGCGTAGGATTGTAGAAGTGTCCCGGTATAATCTTCTTTTCCGAATCTTTCTCTTCTTGTAGAGCCACCCTGGCAAATTGAGGTGCTGTGGATAGATACTGTAGTTTACCACCACTTTTCAACCTGTTCCACAGTATCTTGAGAAGATCTTCCCTATCTTCGGGTGTTAGGTCGTTTTCTATCATGAAGTATCCTCTACCAGTTGGAACGAAGTTAAAAATCATGTACCAGTCGACGCCAATCTTCTCACACAAATCAGCGATCTTGGGAACTTCTTCATAATTCATTTTTGTAGCTGTGGTTGAGATCTCAACGAAGAGGCCGTTTTCAACACAATTTTTAATAGCTTGGAGTGTTCTCTCATAGGTGCCAGGCACACCGCGGAAACTATCGTGGGTTTCGGCGCTTGCGCCATCCAGACTTATCTGAACAAAACCCGCACCGAGGTCTGCAAGTTTTTTAGCAACCTCCCTAGTTATGAGGGTTCCGTTTGTTGCAACAGCTGTGAATACTCCGTTGTCTCTCAGCCTCTTCATGGTGTCGAATAGATCTTTCCGCATCAGGGGTTCTCCTCCCGAGAATGCAACAGCGGTAACTCCGGCGTCGGCAAGCTCATCAGCAGTGTCGAGTGCCTCCCTGGCGCTGAATTCGTTGGGTAGAGGCTTACCGGCTGAGGCGTAGCAGTGTTTGCATCTCAGGTTGCAGGCGTAGGTGTAGTCCCACACAATGAGGAATGGCGCTCCGGGAACGAAGGGCTTTTTTACACCATATTTTGCTATTCCCTTAATTACGTCCACGAGGCCTGTGCGCCAATAGGGGTCTTTGAACCTGGTTTTCAAATCTTCCTCTGAAACTCCAAATGCTGCGCCGCCTCTGTTTATAGTCCACCGAACAATAGGTAGGGTTATGTGGCTGCAAGTAAAGCAAGCTTTTTCTCTAGCTCCTGAAAAAAGTTCTAGGGCGATGTTTAAGCGGCTTTTTCCGTCTATCCTACATTTACGGGTTAGTCTTCTTAACAGGAAACGAACAAATCTGTTGTCAATTGTAGATTTTAAAACCTCTATTGAGGAGATTGTACTAACCGTTTTTAAACCTCCTACCAGCCCTTACCCTCTTTGGGATTTTCTACCAGTGTTATTTTTTATAGATCTGTGAACTTTAATGGCATTTTGAATTATTGTTTCTTACACATATTTATCAATTTGAAAAATTTTCGGAGTTATTAACGTTATATTGCCATTAAACGATATATTTTATTTACCAAACATAATATTTAAATTTTTTTATTTTTGCTATTTTTTAAGATAAACACTTTACATATTAGAATAATCATTAGCTCATACTTTGAAAGAGAAAAGAATTCACGCAAAACACTGATCATAATGCCTTTATTCTTGGAATAGGGAGGTTTGAATTTTTGGATGGGAAACTCTTTTTAAAAATGGTTGTGTGCTGAGAAGGTGCTGTGTTTGCCTTTTTGCCTTTTTGGCTGTTCCCTTGTTTTTATGTTTTTCTGCAATTTGTTTTTGGTTCGGGCTTTGTTTTGCAGTTCTTTGGTTTGCTTGTTGAAGGAGTCCTACTGTTTCTCGTGAATGTTGGAGCACAGTTTTATCATAGTATAACCATTTATCGATATATTTAAATATTTAAACTTCTGTATATATAAATGGGATGAGAATCCATCTCCACGAAAATTAAAAACAAGGGTGAATTTCCATGTCAAAAATCAAATTAGAAATTTTTGTTCCCATAGAGTTGTGCGGCTGCTACTATTCAGAATTTCTAGATCGCGTGTGGAGCACTTCCCTAAAATACAGAGACCACATCGAATTCATTTTAAAATCCTCTCTTTCTGAGGAAGCAAGGAAGTACAATATTAAAGATGTAGGCATTGTGATAAATGGAACCAAAAAGTTTATCAAAAATGTCCAGCCAGAAACCTTGGAGGAGGCAATACTGGAATCCATACTAGAATCAAAGAATGTTACTAATTAGTTAAGTCTGAAACTAGAAATTCTTATGCCCGTAGGCGCTTAATATCCAGATACTATCGAGTGAATGATTAAGATTTGCAAAATCCTATACCTCCAAGGATTTTCTTTTTGGCGTTTTGTTTTGCTGGTTCAATTTTTGTTTGTTTTCGGTTGTTTTTTAGGCTTCGGCGTTATATTAGTATATTATCATATAGCAATATTTAAATGCATTTTTTTCTATGTTCAATGCAGTAGGAGTTGATGGTCTTTTAACTTGTTAGAAATGCGGGTAGAAACTAATGTGATGTTTAGGTGTTTGTGTTAATGGAGGATATGATTATGGTTGATGATGGGCAAAAGGGGTCTTCCCTTATTAATCTACTTATTCCTCCCAGAGTGAAGGAGATTAAAATATCTGAAGTTCTTCCCTGTTTGACAAGCTCCGAGAGGATAAGAGTTGTGGGAACCACTAGTGAAAATCTGGATGATTTGCTTCCCGCCATTTACCTTTACCTTCCCCAGGCCACATATAATAGGCAGTCGGAGTCCATGAGCTTCATGTTTCAGGAGCATCTAATCACAATTTTTGGTGCTGGGAAAATAACTGTTACAAATCTTAAAGATAGGGAAGAAGCCGAAAGTATCCTGAGATACGTTAAGGATCTTTTAAATCGAGCTTCTATTTATGTGAATCGCCACGGGAAGATATCTCCGGAGTTGATGAGTAGCAAAACCAAGCTCAGCCCAATTGAAATCAACAAATTTTTGCCCAAAAAGGATTGTGGGGAGTGTGGGGTTTCCACATGTTACGGATTTGCCATAAAGCTAGCAACTGGTGAAAACTCTCCCCGCGCTTGTCCCTATTTGGATAGTGAAAAATCTGCGGAGCTTGAAAAAAAGATTCACGTTATCCAAATTTAGTATGATAACTTATTTGAATTATTTCAAATGAGGAATTCTCAATGTGATCAGGTTTGGAGAAGAAGGAGGAGCTTCTGTATAAGAAGAGGATTGAGCTGCTCAAAGCCTTGGCTGATGAAACCAGGTTGAAGATTCTGGATCTTCTGAGGAGTGGTGAGTGCTGTCAATGCGATATTTTACCCCACGTTTACAAGTCTCAATCTACAGTTTCCCAACACATTCAAATCCTAAAAAATTGCAACATATTAGAGCACAAAAAAATTGGGCAAAAAGTGGAGTATAAGGTTAAGGATCCACGAATATTCCTCGTTCTAAAACTGATCGATGAAATGATACTAGAACACCTACGCAGAATATCAGAAACCACAAAGGACATAGAATCCCTATCTAAATAAAACCATGATGGGAGCCAAGAGATGGCTAACGAAATTAGACTAATAATTAACGAGCATTTAAACCCTCATGTAGGATTTGCAATGGATGAAACAATCATGATCCAAGTGCATAACTCTCTAGCGCCAAGCACCATCCATTTTTGGAGCTGTAAACCAACATTAAGCATCGGCGACGACACATTAGAAGAGGAGGAAATAGACACACTCAAAAAGCACGGAATTGAGCTTGCTAGGAGACACACCTTCGGTCCCAGCTTTTTCATCGATGAAAACTCACTAATATTCACCTTCATTATCAACACAAAGAATTATGATTTGCCCAAGAATATCCGAGAAATTTATGTGGCAATTTATAGTCCCATAATAAGAGCCATCAGATCCTACGGCATACCCTGCACGTATGAGGATCCTTTTTATCTAGTTGAAGATGGGAAAATTGTTTCGCAAGCCGCCCAATTCTGGTACTATGATGTACTCGTTTTTCAGGGAGTCGTTTACCTTGATACAAATTTCACAGTTCCAAACAGGTTAAATCTGCTTCCCAGAATAATTACAAGCATAAAAAACCGTTATAAGGAAAATTTATCCCGAGAGGATTTCATCAAGAACACCTGCATCAAAATAATTAACGATTTCAAAGTAAAACTCGTAAAAGGAGACTTAACGCCGCAGGAAAAAGAGTTCCTCAAGACAGTTCTCGAAACCAAGTACACAACAGAAAAATGGTTGCTTTATGGAATCCCTCCCCTAGCCTACGGAAAACTGTTAATCGAACTACTTTTAGACAACCCACCAACAGAAACATGCTCAGAGATCGAGGAAAACGTTAAAAAAGCAATTGAGGAGTCAGGAGAAGAACAAAAAATAGAACTCAGAATCTGGAGAAAAGGAGAAGCCCGCCCCCCAGGAACCACAGTTTCAAAAGGATTAATAGAGGCAGGAAAAAACTCTCTAATACCCGCATTAATAATCAATGGAAATCTAAAATTCACAAAAACCACACCCTCCCAAGAACAAATTCTAGAAAGCATCAAAGAAGAAATGGACAAAATTAAATAAATCTAAAAATTCATGGCACCCACAAAAACTGTCCTCCTACTCATACCTCAGGCTTAATTCAAGCTAGACATTGATGGTTCCCAGAAGCATAATTACATGAGGTGTTTAGTGAAATGGCGATTGGTGGCTTCTGCCTGTTCCAATTTCGGTGCCTCCTTTTTCTGTTTTTTCTTTTTCTAGTGTTTATAAAGTTTTCAATTAGTTTTAATTCTCAGGATGTGTTTTTCTGCTCTATTTGGAGGTAGCTACCTGGAATCAAAATAAATTTAGTTGGTTCCCATATTACCTTTTGGGTAAAGAAAAGTCGTGAGTTTGCTTTTTAGTATAATTCCTTTATGAGTTGTTCGCTGATTTTTATGAATTTATCAACTTGTTTACTGCTGAGTCGGTAATAGTTCCATTTACCTTTCACTCTTCCCTTTATTAATTTGGCTTCTTGGAGGATTTTCAGATGGTGCGATATTGTTCCCTGAGAAATGTCTAATGCCACATTTAATTCGCAAACACACATCTCTCTAACAGCCAGCATCTTCAAAATTCTTAGACGATTACGATCCGCTAGGGCTTTAAAAAGTAGAGATCCAAACTTGCATAACGGGGTTTTATCCATCTCTACCATTAATTTTTTTAGTTCATCAGCGTATTCTTCACACTTTGCCGAGCACTCATCCTCCTCGATTAGGCGTGCTAAACGTTCCATCGATTCACATCCTAAATCTATAAATATCAATATGAAACGATAATCTTAAATACACTTAAACCTACCGTAAAATGTCCTTAATTAAAATCGCTTGGTGTTTGCTTAGAAATAAAAAGATTCTCATTAAGAGTGTTTGTTTGAATGCGTTCGGCTCAAGCACTAGTTTAGCAATATACAACAATCTCCCCATATTTGCATTTATCGATATACTTTCAAAATTTGACCTAGTACGAAAACCAATAATAAATAATGTTTTACGGGTGAAAAATTAGTATGTCAAATCAAAGTACTCAAAAGCTCTCTCTTCTGGACAGATTTCTAACACTGTGGATTTTTCTGGCAATGGCTATCGGAGTTTTACTAGGCGCCACGGTTCCCGAGGTTTCTGGAATTCTTAATGAACTAAGGCTCGACACCGTCTCCCTACCCATCGCTATAGGACTCATATGGATGATGTATCCACCACTAGCCAGAGTAAAATACGAGGAACTCTCAAGACTCTTTGGAGCCAAGAGAGCCTTCGCGTTATCCCTTGTTCAAAACTGGATAATTGGCCCAGCGCTAATGTTTGCATTAGCGTGGGTTTTCTTACCCGACATGCCCGAGTACCGTATGGGGCTCATAATTGTTGGGCTGGCTCGCTGCATTGCTATGGTACTTGTTTGGAACCAGCTCGCAAAAGGGGACAGTGAACTCTGCGCAGTTTTAGTTGCTCTAAACTCGGTTTTCCAGATGATAATGTACTCCATACTAGCTTACATATATATCACCTTCCTTCCTTCGTTGCTCACTGGAACACCGACATGGTTTGCGGAATATAGCTGGATTCTGGGAATCCTTGGGGTACCCTCTTGGATACTGAGCCTTACGGGGGCCGCAGTGGTAAACGTGTCAATTATTGACATAGCTAAAGGTGTCATAATATACTTGGGCATACCTCTATTTGCCGGTATGATAACCAGATACAGCCTGATAAGGAGAAGAGGAAAAGAGTGGTATGATGGCTACTTTGTTAAGAAGCTGGCCCCAACTGCTCTAATAGGTCTACTCTTCACGGTTATAATGATGTTTTCGCTTCAAGGCGGAAAAATAATTTCCCTCCCCTACGATGTTCTGAGAATCGCAATTCCACTAGTTCTATACTTCGTCATAATGTTCCTAATATCCTATGTGATGTCTTGGCGTCTAGGATTCAGCTACGAGAATACAGCAACCATAGCCTTTACAGCCGCCAGTAACAACTTCGAATTGGCAATAGCGGTAACAATAGGAGTCTTCGGCATAGCTTCAGGTCAAGCATTCGCAGCAGTCATAGGACCCCTACTAGAAGTCCCAGTACTCATAAACATGGTAAACATTTCCTTATGGCTCAGAAATAAACTCTTCAAAAAAGAAATAACCCCCATACCCAAGGAAATAACTAGATGAAAAGCAGAGAACCCCCGTCCCCTTTTTTCTTTTTAGGTACGTATTTAGCTGTTGTTGGATAAAGGGTAGCGGGCTCTAAACTCCAAGTGATGCTCTATTTCACCCCCTTTTTTGGCGACCGTTAAACCACAGTGGAAAATAACATGAAAATAAATCCCTCCTTCTCCCAAAATGAAGCGTACAACATCAGATCAGTATGTATGAGCCAAAAATATGCCTTTTTAGATTATAAATTCTGAAGGCCCCTTCTTAGTTTTCCTCTTTAATTTTTCATTTTTACCTTTCTTTAAATTTTTGGATTTGTTTTTTGAACTGCTATCCAAGCTCCACTTGGATGACACTTTAAACATTGCGGAGATAAGAAATAATTAGGAGAATTAAATGAAGTCTATAGTCTCTTTGATAAGTTTCGTTTATGGAGCTTAATTGATGCATAGAGAAAGACCGCGGTTAATGCTAGAAGTATTCCTATGTCCATAATTACGGGGAAATATCCTACTCCTTGGGTGGCGTGTCTTGCTAGGTCTGTAAAGTAGGTGAGTGGAGAGAATACTGCTATCGCTTGTCCCCATCCGGGCATTTGCTCTACTGGTATAAAGATTCCACTGATAAATATTAGGGGAAATTTTAATAATGAGGCAAGCATCATTATGGTGGATGGCATGGATGAGGGGGGTGTTGAAAGTAGTATTCCAATGCTGGAGAAGCATAGTGCTGCGATTATTACGCCTACTATTAGAATTATTGGGTTTGCTATTGTTGCTCCCATAAGGACTCCCACTATGATTGGTACTGCGGATATGATGAGTGCAAAGATGAAGGAGGCGATTATGTTTCCCAGTATGATTGTTGATAGCGTGATTGGAGTTGACACTAATCGTTCAAGTGTTCTCATGGTGGTTTCCCACGGTATGATTACTGGGCTGACTGCCGTTGCGGTAAAGAATAGAGTCATTGCCAATAATCCCGATACAGATGAATTTATAGGGATGCTTCTCCCGATAGAGAATGCCAAGAATAAAAATAGGGGAATTAACACTCCAAAGATGATGACTGGCCCCTTAAAATAGTATAGGCGCATATCCTTCTTTGCAAGTACAAGGGCGCGTCTAATTTGTGTAATGTATTCCTTACTGAGTATCATGTCAATTCACTTCTTTCTCCTCTGTGAGCATAACGAATATGTCTTCCAAGGTTGGAGCAAGTGTTTGAAGGGTTGTTATTTGGGAGTTGTTTTCTTTAGTGTAATCCACTATGTGTGTTATTACTTCTCCGGGATTGTTTGTGTACAATCTAACCTTGTCCCCAAATTTTTTAATCTCTCTTACAGAAGGTATTTCGGATAACTTTTTCATATTAGGGGGCGAAGTAAAACTAACCTCCACTGCGTTCAACTTTCCAATTTTGGTTCTTAGCCTTTCAGGACTGTCAATAGCTGCGATTTTACCCTGGTTGATGATTGCTACTTCGTCGCATAGTAGATTTGCCTCCTCCATGTTATGAGTGGTTAAAAAAATGGTAACGCCGTCTTTGTTGAGTTCTAGTAGCATATCTCGGATGATCCTGGCGCTCTGGACGTCGAGTGCAGTTGTAGGTTCGTCCAGGAATAGGAGTTGGGGATTGTTTATTAGTGCCATGCAGATTATTAGTCTTTGTTTCATTCCACGAGAGAAGCTCTTTACTTTCTCGTTCCTTCTTTCGTGAAGGCCGAATTTCTTGAGTAGTTCGTCTGCTCTGTGCTCTCTTTCTTTTTTTGGAACTCCGTAGAGTTGTCCTATGAGCATAAGATTGCTCCAGGCGGAGAAATCTACGTATGCATTCGATGCTTCGGGTACAATTCCCATAACCTCTTTGGCCTTTATAGGTTCCTTTAGAATGTCGTATCCCATTATTTGGGCTGTTCCTTCATCCGGTATAATTACTCCAGTGAGCATTCTAACAGTGGTTGTTTTGCCTGCACCGTTTGGTCCAAGAAAGCCAAAAATTTTTCCTTCCTTCACTTCGAAGCTTATATGGTCAACAGCTCTCAATTCGCCATAATATTTGGTGAGGTTGTCTACCTCTATGACACTTCTTAAAATGCCGTTCATCCCCCTAATCTACTCTTCCTCAAGTTTTTTTATTTCTTCATTCACTTTTTCAAGCTCTTTTTCCAAGATTCTTCGATAATCCTTTAGAATTTCTATTCTTTCCCTTTTTGTCAAGGTGTCTGCAAAGATTTCTTTAAATTCTGCCTCCAAATAGGGACTATGACAACCACATGCAGCTAATGTTCCGTGAAGCTTACCTGTTCCAATTCCGCACACTTTACTCATCTCCTTCGGATTTTAGTAAATCGATTACTATTTTCTTCTTTTTTAGTCTCCAAACTTTTTCTGGCGCCCCACCGCCCTCTTCCTTGTATTCGGCAACCTCTATGATGCCCCCATTCTTTAATTCTGATAAATGATAATAAAGTCCTGATGGTGTTAGTTTTTCATTGTTAGCTATTAGATATTCATATATTTCTTTCGTGCTTTTAGCACCCTCACCTATGAAATCAATAATTAACCAACGTGTAGGACAGTGGAGCACCCTCATAAGATCTTGCAACTTACTCAATCTATCATCTGAGCGGATTTTAACACACAATTTTATACACCGTAATATTAGAGTCGTTGACAATATATTACAGTGAAATACTATAAAATTATAGTATTTAAATCTTGTTTCTCAGAAAAGGTAATTATGGAATTGTTCGATTTCGCCTACAAAAGGAGCATTTAGTAAGCTATTCCGACTCAAAACCTAAAAGAGACAGAATCCAACATTTCTACATCATCTCACGTAGAATCTCTCATTAATAAGGGGCTTTCTCTGAAAGTCTCCTTTGATTTTTCACCTATTCTCTCCAAGGAAGACCAACTATTTATGGGTGAGAGGAATCGGAGAACCCTCATACCTCGAATGTAACTCTCGATTAAAGTATGAAGCAGCCCCTCTTCGTAAAGCTGCTACCGAGCCCTTACAAGCCCACGGATTTATCCATAGGTGGTTGACTAAAAACCTTTCTTCGAGTTCAGGTTCCAAAGCTAGTATTGTTGTAAACGAGTTAGGTATAAATTTTTATTATACTGTATAACTTTTGGTGATACTTTGATAAGTAAGCGTGTCGTCGGACCAAAAGGCCAAGTAGTAATTCCCAAGGAAATGAGAGACGCATTAGGGCTTCGGGAAGGAAGTGAGGTGATTATAGAGGTGGAGGAGGATAAAGTGGTGATAAGAAGGGCAAAACCAGAATACAGAGTAGAATCCTTCACCGAATACTTCGTTAAGACGCATTCTCCAAAATTAAATGAACCTGTAAATATTAAAAAACTAATTGAGGAAGAGGTTGCGGCCCGATGGCATACCTCGACTCAAATGTCTTAATATATCCAATAATTTATGGGGATACAATTTTCCAAGCGGCAAAAGCAAGAGTAATATTAGCCTGTGTCGAGAAAGGGTTTGTGGACGCTTACACTTCAACCCTCACGTGGGATGAACTCGTATGGGTAGTTAAAAAACATTAGGGAGCAAAGACGCAGCTGAAAGGGAAAAATGCTGCTACAATTCCCCAAACTAAAATTCATAGAGGTTGACGGGAGTGCACTACTTAAGGCACAGAGACTCTTGGAGAGATACGATTTAAAACAAAGAGATGCAATAAATGCTAGTGCGGCGCTGAGCAAAAACCTAACAATGATAAGTGATGACACCGACTTCGACATTGTAAAGGAGCTAAAGAGAACAAACATAAGACAACTTACAAACTACTAGAAAAACACAAAAAACAACTCCAAAAATTTAGCCACGTTATAATCTAATCGTCAGTGCCACTTGGCTAACACTTTCCGAAATAATTTAAGGCTTCCCATAATTTTTAGAATGAAAATAGTTATATCCCTTCTGTATATGTTAACTGGTAGTGTTACCAGATTTTGATGGGGGCGAGATTTATTATCGCTTTTGGACCTGTGCCCTCGAGGCGTTTGGGGCGTAGTCTTGGTGTAAATAATATTCCTGCAAAAATTTGTACATATTCATGCATCTATTGCCAGTTGGGTAGCACCATAAAAGAACAGGTTGAACGACGGAGCTTTTACAAGCCCGAGAGAATTTTTAGAGAAGTTCAGAGGCTTGTTGAGAAGGTTGGAAAAAGAGGGGATAAAATTGATTATTTAACTTTTGTTCCTGACGGGGAGCCCACTTTAGACAAGTCTCTAGGTGAGGAGATCTCTTTACTAAAAGAGCTTGGCATAAGAATAGCCGTTATAACTAATGCCTCACTTATAGATAGAACCGATGTTAGAAGGGATCTTTCCATAGCTGACTTAGTATCTCTTAAGGTGGATGCCTTTGGTGAGAATTTTTGGCGTTTAGTGGATAGACCACACAGCTCACTTAACTATAATCATATTCTGGATGGTATGGTAAAGTTTGCTCATGAGTTTAAGGGTGACCTCATAACCGAAACGATGCTTATTCGCGGTGTTAACGATGATGAAAAAGAAATTAGTCGTATTGCAGAATTCTTGGTAAACCTTAAACCAGTAAAATCTTATGTCGCTATACCCACAAGGCCCCCCGCGGAGAATTGGGTAAAGCCGGCAAGCGAACATTTTATCAATTTAGCCTACCAAAAATTTAGAGAAAAGCTGGGGGAAAATAGAGTTGAGTACTTGATTGGGTATGAAGGAGACAGTTTCGCCTCCACGGGAGATTTTGTTGAGGACTTGATGAACATTACTTCGGTTCATCCAATGCGTGAGGACGCCCTTGAAAATTTTTTGAAAAAGGCAGATAGTGATTGGAGCGTGGTGCGTAACCTGATTAAAAAGGGCAAGCTCATTGAACTCGAATTTGAAGGACAGAAATTCTATATGCGCAAGCTGCCAAGTAGAAGAAAAAAAGGCCTGAAATGAGGAACCCTTTAAATTAAAATAAACCGTTAAAATCCCGTATTTTGCATATTTGCTTACCACTTCATAAAATATGCTGTTGTTTATTCAAAATTGAGAGGTCGAACGGTTTCAATTGCATATCCTGTGTAGGTAAGTGATATCTTCCAAATGTTTTAAATCTCTTTTTTGTTTAGGGCCTTCCTGATTAATTGAGCTAAATTGTAATTATTAGTCCTGATCCATTGGCAACGTATTCTTTTTCTAGTTTTTGTTTAATTATTTCTTTTGCCTCTGTGCCGGTGCAGTGGGCTGGTGAAACCATTTTCACTCCAATTTCTTGCAGGTAGTCTGCTACCTTTTCTGCCTCTTTGCCTGAGATGTGAAATCCCCCCATAATTCCATAAATTCTTGAAACCTCACTCACCTCGCAAGCCTTTCTAATGGTTTCCACTACTCCCGGATGGGAGCAGCCCGTAATTATCATTAATCCTTTATTCTTCACGTTCACTATCAGAGCATGTTCACTTAACCCCCTTCCCACATCTCCAGTGGACATTCCTCCAGGAAATAGAATTGAAGCTCTGTCTGTCACTACCTGTATTCCTCCCAGTTCTTGTAGATAGTCTGAATCGAAAAATCTGAAAGATGGAACATAAACCATTACCGGCTTGGCAATTGATTCCAGGACATAGGGCAAGGCTCCAAAGTGGTCTGTATGTCTGTGGGATATGAAGATAGCGTCAATGTTCTGAGGCTTTATCCCCAGTTTATCAATATTATGGAAAAAGGCTTGAGCCGAGCCACTGGTGTCCACTAAAACGTTGAAAAGCTTATTCCTAACAGTAACCGAAACAAAAAATGAAAGCCCCCAAGTAGACTCCAATTCTCTACTTAGAGTATTATTATCAACTATAGTTGTGATTTTCAACGATTCTACTTCATCCAGCATAACTTTCACATTCTGTCAGAGTAGCGATAAGTTAAAGGAAAATTATTTTTCTAGCAGTCTCTGGAGTTAAGACTTTTGAGACTCTGTTCCTACTTGTTCATTCTCTACCAGTTGGAGTTCTCTTCCCTCAACGATTGTGCTGACCAATTTTTTTCGTGCACTCTGAAGTAGCCGCCATACAGTTCCACGGGATACTCCCATTCTTTTTCCGGCTTCCTCCTGATCTAGACCTAGGTAATCAATAAGTCTTAGAACTTCATATTCGTCATAGAACATTTTTATGGGCTCCAAGTCCACTTCTCTAAATAAAGATGTGGGGGAGAGCTGACTTACTGAGGGCGGATTACTTATGCATCTTGGTATTTTTGGGCGTCCGCACCTACCCCTTCTCCATTTGCATCTTCCATGCGGCAATTTTTAGCTCACTTTCCACTATCATTTTTGTTTTCTACAATGTTTTTAATTTTTTGGGCTATCCCCATAAAAATTTTTGAGGATTCTCTGTTCGGATCTTCGATTAGGAATGAAACGCCTTTATCCGAGTTTTTACTTATTTCGGGGTCGATGGGGATTTGGCCCAGAAACCTAACGTTCATTTCTTCAGCCATTTCTTTACCTACGCCTGAGCCCAGGAGATCATATTTTTCCCCACAATTGGGACATACAAAGCCACTCATGTTCTCTATTATTCCGATCACTGGAATATTCATTTTGATACTCATATTAATAGCCTTTTTGACTACGTGCTTTGATAAATCTGAGGGAGCTGTGACAATTACTGCGCCATCCATATTAGGAAGAAGCTGCATCACACTCAGCGGTTCGTCACCAGTTCCCGGTGGCAGGTCAATGAACAGGTAATCAAGTTCACCCCAATCAACATCCGATAGGAATTGTCTAATAGCACTCATTTTCAAAGGGCCACGCCAAATTACTGGATCCTCAGTGTTTTCCAGGAATAAGTCTATTGAAATAACCCTTACCCCGTAACCCGATAATATTGGATAAATGCCGGTAGGGCCTCCACTAGGGCGTAGTCCCTCTACACCCATTATTTTTGGTATCGATGGACCGTGTATGTCTGAGTCTAAAATTCCTACCCTGCTACCCAATTTGGACATCGCCACCGCCAAGTTAGCTGCTACAGTGCTCTTTCCAACGCCACCTTTTCCAGACATCACTATTATTTTATGCTTCACCTTAGCCATTCTTTCCCTAACTCTCTTCTCATCGTCCAGGATTTCTTGCATACGGGCAGCCTGAGGACTAATTCTCCTTTCGTTCATGTTATTTTTGTTTTCCATTTTTTGAAACCTCCATATCCTCCGATTTTTTATTAAAATGTGCTAATGTTCATACTTATTCGCGTCTGTGTTCTTCGCAGGGTTCGACATCTCCCAGTTTTCCCTTTACGAATAACTTTACTGCTTCGGCTATTGAAACTGCGTCGCACATGAGTACTCTTATACCTCTTTCCTGAAACATACTGATGGCTCTTGGACCCATACCCTTGACCACCATAAAGTCAGGGTTGAATCCTGCGATTATGTCTGGAGGGTAACCTCTACCACCGAAATGCTCACTAGTATTCTCCTTTGCCTCCACTGAAATGATCCTTCCATCCTCTGATATGTCTACGACTGCAAAGAAGGGGGCTCTTCCAAAATGGTCTGAGATTATAGAATATTCTCCATCGAATTCCAATATAGGAAATACCAGTCTCACCATAGTTTTCACCTCTTAAATCATCTTTTTGTTTCAAACATTTCTCTCATTCTTCAGAGTGTCCAGCACTGCTGGGTTTACGCAAAATTCTCAATTTTTGATTCAGATAATCGTCAACGAGTTCCCTTACTGTGCTTTCGTCACCTTCATATATGAAAGCACCAAGATTTCTAAGAGCGTAAAAAGCGGGCTTACCCAAATTCTTGCACACCAGCGCGTTAATCCCTTTTCCATATAGGAACTCAGCTGATTCTGTACCCTTGCCGTGTACGCTCTTGATTGCGGGATTACTAACCGTTTCAACGTCAACTACTTTTTTGTCCTTCAACCTTACCAGAACAAAATTTTTACAGAACCTTGGCGAGAAAGCCCCCGACTTTAGTCGCGGGGATGAATCGCC
>Ga0185342_1000387_pt1 | contig 22856 bp, 20 predicted proteins | sample ConPoolayeEmetaG_FD_128045 | JGI IMG/M metagenome (GOLD analysis project Ga0185342, IMG submission 128045) | Hot spring microbial mat communities from California, USA to study Microbial Dark Matter (Phase II) - Cone Pool mat layer E metaG... ...
TTCTTTACCCGCACGCTCATTTCTGGTATAATTTAATCAGTGATTGATAGCCTGAAAACGCGTGTCTCAGACGTATCCTCTGGACTCTATTCAGACGCTCTTCTTTTGCGCAGAATCCATCAGTAAGGAGTAGCTTTTGCCATGACTATCCAGAATAAGCCGGAAAAGGCTTTGCCTAACCACACCGCAGAAGCTTCAAAAGACTATACCGCCCGGGATATCCAGGTGCTTGGCGGAAGGGAAGCCGTCCGCCGCCGTCCGGGCATGTACATCGGCTCTACGGACCAGCGCGGCGTGCATCACCTGGTCTATGAAATCGCCTATAACGCCATTGATGAAGCCATGGCGGGCTTCTGCACCAAGGTTTCCATAACGTTAAATGAAGATGGCTCTGTCAGCGTGGAAGATAACGGGCGCGGCATACCCGTTGATATCCACCCCGTCACCAAGGTCTCCGCCATGCAGACCGTCTTCACCACCCTCCATGCCGGCGCCAAGTTCGGCGGACAGATTTACAAGGTCTCCGGCGGTCTCCACGGCGTGGGCGCCTCAGTGGTTAATGCGCTGTCTTCCTGGCTGTGCTGTCAGGTACGGCGCGACGGTGCAATTTACAAAATAGAATTCCGCAAGGGCATCCCGCAGGGACCGGTGAGCCAGGTGGGCAAGGCGAATGATACCGGCACCACGGTTACCTTTATCCCGGACGAAGAAATCTTCGGGCAGTACACTTTTGATTTTGACATTTTGAGCGACCGTGTGCGGGAGATGGCGTACCTCAACAAGGGTCTGGAAATCACCATCCGCGATGAGAAGAAGGACCGGGAGCTTACCTTTTATTTTGAAGGTGGCATAAACAGCTTTGTCCGCCACCTGAATCGCAATCGGCAGGTGGCTCATCCCCGTCCCATCCACATCTACCGTCAGGTGGAGACTTCTCTGGTGGAGGTGGCTTTCCAGTACAACGACGGCTATGCCGAGACCGTATTCAGCTTCGCCAACTGCATCAATACCGTTGATGGCGGCACCCATCTCACCGGCTTCCGTTCCGCTCTCACCCGCGTCCTGAATGATTACGCCCACAAGAGCAAATTGCTCAAGGAGAGTGACCCCAACCTCACCGGCGAGGATGTAAGGGAAGGTCTTACCGCCGTTGTAAGCGTCAAGCTACCCGAGCCACAGTTTGAGGGTCAGACAAAAGGTAAGCTGGGCAACATTGAAGTCAAGAGCCATGTGGAGAGTGCTGTCAGCGATGGACTGGGGCAGTATCTTGAGGAGCACCCGGACGATGCCCGCAAGATTGTGGAGAAATGCCTCACTGTCGCCCGCGCCCGGGAAGCGGCGCGCAAAGCCCGCGACCTCATCATCCGCAAGAATGCCCTGGACACCGGCACCCTGCCCGGCAAGCTGGCTGATTGCTCGGAGAGGGACCCGGCGCACAGCGAACTGTTCCTGGTGGAGGGTGATTCCGCCGGCGGCTCAGCCAAGCAGGGCAGGAACCGCCGCTTTCAGGCAATCCTCCCCCTGCGCGGCAAGATTTTGAACGTGGAGAAAGCTCCGCCGGACAAGATGCTCTCCAATGAAGAAATCCGCGTCATTATCACTGCGCTCGGTGCGGGCATTGACTCTGATATGGACCTGTCCAAACTGCGTTACCACCGCATCATCCTGATGACGGATGCTGATGTTGACGGCTCACATATCCGCACACTGCTGCTTACCTTCTTTTTCCGCCATATGACACCGCTGGTCAACGGCGGGTATCTCTACATTGCCCAGCCGCCGCTCTACCGTATCAAAATTGGAGGCAATCATCACTGGGTGTATTCTGACCAGGAAAAAGAAGAGCTTCTGAAACAGCACAAGGGTGCCAAGAAAGTGGAAATACAGCGCTACAAGGGTCTGGGCGAGATGACTCCGGAACAGCTCTGGGAGACCACCATGAACCCGGAGACGCGCACCCTGCTCAATGTCAGCGTGGCGGATGCCGCCAGAGCGGATGAGATTTTCCAGGTGCTCATGGGTGGGGAAGTGCCGCCGCGGAAGGCTTTCATCCAGGCGCACGCCCGCAGTGTCCGCAACCTTGACGTGTAAACAGTGGTTAACGGAGCATTCCGTTACTTGTCTCTGTCATTGCGAGTCCTTCTATGGAAGCGTAATCCACCAGATAATTTGTAGAGTTTGCTTCGCTCGCAATGACAAATTGGGTCACGTGCAGAGGAGGTCTCTCATGAAGAGCAATGCCAGCCTGAAGTCAGCAGACCTGTGCTTTACGCCGGCTTTGAAGCTCAGGGACATGCTCCGCAGAAAGCGCATTTCCCCCGTTGAGCTGACGCAAGCCTTTCTTGAGCGCATTGAACGGGTAAACCCCAGGATAAACGCCTATTGCACCGTGGTGCCGGAGCTGGCGCTCAAGATGGCAAAGCAAGCGGAAGCTGACCTGGCGCGGGGCGGCGAGGTGGGCTTGCTCTGCGGTCTGCCGGTCTCAATCAAAGACGTAACGATGGTTGCCGGCGTGCGCACCACTTATGGCTCAAAGCTCCATGAGCATTTCGTCCCGGAGATTGATGAGGTGGTGGTGGAGCGTGTGAAAAAAGCCGGTGCGGTCATTCTGGGCAAGACCAATACGCCTGAGTTCGCCGCAGGCGCCTCAACCTTTAACGCTGTCTTCGGCGTCACCCGCAACCCGTGGGACACCGCCTGCACCGTGGGCGGGTCAAGCGGCGGAGCGGCGGCTTCAGTCGCCGCGGGCATCGGTCCGCTGGCTCACGGCAATGACCTGTACGGCTCCCTGCGCATCCCTGCCAGCTTCTGCGGAGTGGTGGGGTTCCGGCCATCTCCGGGGAGAGTGCCGTGGTATCCCAATGAGCTTAACTGGGATGATTTCTGCGTGCAGGGTCCCATTGCCCGCACTGTGGGAGATGTCGCCCTTCTGCTTGAGGCGATGTCCGGACCTGACCACCGCAGTCCGGTCTCCCTGTCTCACGAACAGGGCAGTTTTCTCAGGGCAATTAAACAACCCTCCATCCGCAATATGAAAATCGCCTGGAGCGATAATCTGAACCTCATCCCGGTTGACCCTGAGGTGCAGAAGATTGCCCGTTCGGCGATTAAGGTGTTCCACAGTCTCGGTGCTGAAGTAGCTGAGGATGCCCCTGATTTCAGCGGCGTGCGGGAGACGGCACTGGTGCTGAGGGGGTTACTCTTCGTCTCCCTCTACTACGAGCGGATGAACGACCCCGAGTTCAAGCGACTGGTGAACCCGCTGGTCACCGGCAACATTGAGCAGGGGCTGAAATACTCCATCCGTGATGTGGCGAAGGCGCTGCGGCATCGCTCTCAGCTCTGGGAGAACACCAGAAAGTTCTTTGACACCTACGATTTCCTGGTCACGCCCACGGTGCCCATTCCGCCCTTCCCCGCCGAGATGAAATACCCCACGGAGATAGCCGGGAAGCCGATGGAGAGCTATGTGGACTGGGCGGCGCTTACCTTTTCCGTGACGATGGTTGGCTTGCCGGCGGTGTCTGTCCCCTGCGGCTGGACGGAGAAAGGTCTGCCCGTGGGCATTCAGATTGTGGGCAGGCGTCACGGCGAGGCGGCGCTCCTGCGGGCGGCGGCGGCTTATGAGATGGCCGCACCATGGGCAGATAAAAGACCACCGATTGGATGAGGTGGGATCTACCCTGAGTTCCCTCTGGTAAAAAGGGTAAAAGGTTTCCATATCATATTTCCTTTTTTTATTCCTTAATATGGTTGCAAAATTTGGAAGCAGGTGCTAGGATACCCGATAGGAGGTGGCAGTATGCGCGAAAAGACAAAGAAAGCCACATTCAATCTGCATACCGATGTGCTGGCGGCATTAGATGAGGTTATGTCCAAGGGATTGGCGCCCAGCAAGAATGCGCTGGTGGAGCAGGCGTTGCTCAGGGAATTGAGGGAACTGCAGAAACAAGCGCGGCAAAAACTTTGGCAGGAAGCGGTGAGGGACCCGTTGTTCCTGAAAGACATAGAGGAGGTTGAAACGGATTTCCGTTATGGTGATGCTGAGACTATGGGGAGCATGGGCTAATGGCTGCTTTACAGTGGGCGGTCTTTGAGGCTAATCTTGACCCTGTGGCAGGGGCGGAACAAAAAGGGACTCGCCCGGTGCTGATAGTAAGCAACGAAGAATTTAACCAGGCGATGCCTAATGTAACTATCCTGCCGCTGACATCAACACGGCGCCGACTATATCCATCTGAGGTCCTTCTGCTGGAAGGAAAAGCAGGACAGCCTCTGGAATCTATTATCATGGCGCACCAGGTAAGGACAATCTCAAAGAAACGGCTGAGGGGAATGCTGGGCTATTTAGATGACGCTCAACTCAGACAGGAAGTACATAAGGCGATTAAAGAGCACCTGGATATAGAGTAAGAGGAGAGAGGGCAGTTTTCGCAGTTTTTGAGCTTATTGTTACCCTCGCTGGTGTTCCCAATAGCCTCCCTACTTCCCCTGAATCAGAGAGAAGAACTCCGCTCTGCTGGCGGGGCGGCGGCTGAAAATGCCCCGTATGGCTGAGGTGACCACGTTGCTCCCCGGCTTTTTGATGCCGCGCATAATCATGCACAGGTGCTCCGCCTGCACCACCACCGCCACGCCGTCCGGCTTGATGCCATCCATGATTGCCTCCGCAATCTGGGTGGTCATACGCTCCTGGAGCTGGGGGCGCTTGGCGATGATTTCCACCACTCTGGCTAGCTTGCTGATGCCGGTGATGCGCCCTTCTGAGTTGGGGATATAGCCGATGTGGACGACGCCGTAGAAGGGAAGGAGGTGGTGCTCGCACATGGAGTAGAAGGGGATGTCCTTCAGGATGACCATCTCCCGGTGACCTATTTCAAAGCCCACTTTCAGCTCATCGCGCGGGTCTTTCTCCAGCCCGTGGAAAAGCTCGGTGTACATCTCCGCCACCCGCTCCGGAGTGTCCTTCAATCCTTCCCGCTCCGGGTCTTCACCGATGGCTTCAATGATGGCGGTTACGGCTTTCTTAATTCTCTCCTGGTCAAACATGGTCGCCTCCTCTCAGTATAAGACCTCACCCCCTAGCCCCCTCTCCTGTCAGGATAGGGGGAGATAACTAGAGAGAAGCACAAGCCTCTCTCTTAGAACCACTCTCCTGTTTCACTTCGTCTCCTCCACGGGCACGGGCGTATTGGTCAGGATTTCCCCGATGATACTTTCTGCGGACTGCCCGCGCAGACTGCTTTCCGATTTCACGATGAGGCGGTGCGCCAGCACCGGAATTGCCAGGGTTTTCACATCGTCCGGGATGACATAGTTTCTGCCCTCAATTGCGGCGAGTGACTGCGCCGCCAGGTACAGGCTCAATGAAGCGCGCGGGCTTGCCCCCAGCTTGACGCCCGGGTGGGTGCGCGTCGCCTGAGTGATGGCGACCACATAGTCGCGTACGGAGTCGCTGACATACACCTTGCGGCAGACCTTCTGCAGTTCCAGAAGCTCAGCGGGCTCAATCACTGCTTTCAGGCGGTCCAGCGGGTTCTCCTGCTGAAAACGTTGTAAAATCAGCCCTTCTTCGCTGTTGCCGGGATAGCCCAGCTTCAGCTTGAGGAGGAAGCGGTCAAGCTGAGCCTCAGGGAGGGGGAAGGTGCCCTCAAGCTCCACCGGGTTCTGCGTGGCGATGACCATGAACGGCCGGGGTAGGGGCACGGTCTTAATATCCACGGTCACCTGGTGCTCCTGCATAGCTTCCAGCAGGCACGATTGCGTGCGCGGGGTGGCGCGGTTGATTTCGTCCGCCAGCACGATATTCGCCATGATTGGTCCGGGGCGGAACTCAAACTCGGCGCTCTTCTGGTTGAAATAGTAGATGCCGGTGACATCGGAAGGGAGCAGGTCCGGCGTGAACTGGATTCTCTTGAACTCACCACCGAGGGAAACCGCAGTGGCTTTTGCCAGCATCGTCTTGCCGATGCCCGGCACGTCCTCAATAAATAGGTGTCCCTCAGTGAACAGGGCGACAAGAACCAGCTTGATGGCGTCCCGTTTGCCGACGATGACATTGCCGATATTGGTCAGCAGTTTTTCCGCCGCCGTGCCGATTGCAGTTACGTCCACGCGTTCTCCAGTGCTAGCCATGCGGTGTCTCCTTGTCCCGGGATGTGCCCGGTGGCTTCATTTTCCTTTTCTTTACCTCGTGCCAGTCCCTTTTCAATTCATGCAGTTCAGCGTCCGTGGGAGAGGTCAAACCGTAGCGGGCGCGCACGTAATGCCGGGTGATTTCATGGAGGGGCTTTCCTGACTCGGGAAGCACTGCCTCCAGACTATTAAGATACTCGTATGGGGTCTGAAAAGCAAGTCTGGGGTAGCCCTGCGCCGCCGCCCATTGGAGCAGGTCGCGGTACATCTGGCGGATTGGGCTCATCTCCGCAGAAGCCGCCTTCTGCCTGAATGGCAATTTCAGCCGGAGCAATCGGTAGATGATGCGTTTGAAAAAGCTGAGGATGTCCGCTTTGAAAGCGCCCTGCATTGATTCAAACTCGGCGTCCGTCTGTCCGGAAAAGCGGCGGAATAGCCAGCGGAAGAGCGGCTGGAACATGCGCCAGAGGGCGATGATGAGGATGCCAAGCACCATGATGGTCCAGCCGAGTCTCAGGCTACGGCGGAGCCATTCCGGCATGAGCTCATGGGGCTTGAATCCACCCAGCTCATCCTGCGGGGGCGGGACCTCTTCCGGCGGTCCAATCTGCCCGGGTTCCATAGGGAAAAGGTTGGCGAAGAACATGATGACCTTCATGATAAGTGAAAGCACCGCCTGCCAGGCGATATTCAGGGCATTGACGATGAGCTTAATGAACTCCGGCGTGAGGAGCGACCCGATGACCATGCCGAGCAGGGCGATGATGCTGAGGCTGATGAGCAGAAGCCCGAGCCAGTGACCGCTCTGGAGGCTCGCCAGCCAGCTTTTGCCTTCCTCAGCGTGGGCGATGGAGATGCCCGAAAGGGCGACCAGGAAATAGAACAGGGCGATGGTGGTGGCGTTGGCAATCTGAATTTCAAACCCGCGCGCCGTGGCGAAGGCGATGAGCAGGATGACCAGCCCGAACTGGAACTCGCCGATGGCGGCACTGAAGGTGATGCGGGTATGTGCCAGGCGCCAACCCAGCCACCAGCCGACTCCGCTCCCGAGCAGGATAATAAGCTCCGGCGCAAAGGCATAGAGCAGGTTGGCAATCGCTTTAGGAACGGCGAGGAGCCAGGAGGAATCAGCCCATGGTGAGCCTGAGAAAAGCTGGAGCTTGACCATGAGCAGGAGGGCAATCACCCACGCGAAGATATTGGCAAGACCGCGGAAAAACCGGTGCCACCTCAGCCAATACAGCCACGAGTTGAAAAGGAAGGAAATCGGCAGGAGGAGCAAAATGCCGGCGGTGGAAAGCAGACCGCCGACCGCCTTCTCATTGATTAACTCAAGGACCACGTTGAGCCAGCTGCCCTCCATGGCGATGACAGTGGCATAGAGAATGCCCTGGCGCCAGGTGAATTTCATCCCAGCCTCCCGGGCACAAACTCAAGACATTCACCGGCTAAGCTCACGGTGAACCACGGCGATAGCGGCGGCGCGCCGTGCTCAGCGGGTGTCCCAACCTGGATGATGGCTGACTTATAGCCAGCCTCCTTCAGGCGGCTGAGCAGTAAGGGCAGGTGTTCCGGCGGCTTGCCAAGGATGAAGAGGAGCGTGGTGCCCCAGGGCAGGCGCACCCACTCCTTCTGAAAAAAATCAGCGAAGGGACCGGATGGTCTGGCGGTCACTTTCGCCAGGGATTCAAGCAAAGCGATGAGCTGTGGCATGCCGCTACCGGGGAGCGTGGCAACCGGCTGTCCGGTGTCAGCAAGCTGGGAATTTGCGAAAAGCCCTATCTGACTGCGCTTCTGGACGAGATAGTTTGCCAGCGATGCGGCGGTGCTGACGCCCAGCTCAAAGATATCATCGCTGGCTTCAATGAAGCTGTCCACGGCAAGAAAAATGGCTACCTTGAGGGTGGTGGTGGGTTCAAAGACCTTGACCTGAAGGTTCTGGTGGCGGGCGCTCGCCTTCCAGTGGATGTGGCGCAGTCCGTCGTGAGGGGTATAGTCACGCACGCCGATGGTGCGGGTGGGGTCTTCAAAGATGCGCCGTTCCGCCTGCGTTTCGCCCATGGGATAGAGGGAGGGAACGGCAAGCTGGCTGACAGGGAAGATTCTGGGATAGATGATGACCTCCTGCTTTTCCAGCCAGAAGGCAGTGCGCGGATACCAGCCGAAAATATCTCCTGAGGTTGCGGAGAGCGGACCCAGCTTATAATAGCCGCGCCGCTGGCAGTATAGCTTCTGCTTCCAGCTTACCGAGGTATACCAGAGGAGCGATGTGGCACGGCTCAGCATTCGGCAGGAAGGGCGCTCACCCGGGGGGAGGGGGCTGTCAGCGGGGAGCAATTGCTGGGGTATCTCATCTTCAATCTGCACCCAGGGGAGGGGCAGGAGCTTGCGGTTGCTCAGTTTCAATTTAAGCTCAATAGTTTCGCCGGGGAAGGCGCGCGTCTCGGTGAGCAGGCGTTGAGCGCTGACGCCGATGAGGGAAAGCCGGCTCCACAATCTTGCCAGCCCTGCCGCTGAAAGCACCAGTCCGATGAGGACAACGACGACGGTGAGTCCGCTCCACGCGGCGAGAAACATGACGCTGAGAAGAACAAGCAAACCAACTCTGGTGAGGAGAATCCCTGCCGACCATGACGAGCTTTTCACGGCGGGCTGGATTGACTTCTGCTCATGATTCATGGGCGGTTCCCGGGGAGGGGCTCAGGCTATCCCCACCCCAGCGCTTTTTCAATGGCGGACAGGTCAGGGGGCAGTTTCAGGAAGGGCGGGGCATTTTTCAGGGCAATTTCAGTGTCCTTGAGACCGTTGCCGGTGATGACGCAGACCACTTTCTTGTCGCGCAGGTCCATCCCTTTGCGGACAAGCTTGATGAGCCCGGCAACTGATGCCGCTGACGCTGGCTCGCCGAAGACGCCAGCTTTTGCCGCCATAATCCTCTGGGCGGCGAGGATTTCCTCATCGCTCACCATGTCTATCATGCCGCCGGATTCGTCCCGGGCGGCGACGGCTCTCTGCCAGCTTGCCGGGTTGCCGATGCGTATGGCGGAAGCCACCGTTTCCGGTTTTTCAACAGGATGCCCGCGCACGATAGGTGCGGCTCCCTCCGCCTGAAAGCCCATCATTTTAGGAGTCTTTCTTGCTTTGCCCAGCCTGTGGTATTCCACAAAGCCTTTCCAGTAGGCGGTGATATTGCCGGCATTGCCCACCGGGATGAAAAGATAGTCAGGCGCATCACCGAGAACGTCAACCACCTCAAAGGCGGCGGTCTTCTGCCCTTCAATGCGGTAGGGGTTGAGCGAGTTCACCAGCGTCACGGGGTGTTTTTCAGTGAGTGTCCTCACGGTGGTGAGCGCCTGGTCAAAGTTCCCCTCAATGGTGAGGATTTTAGCGCCGTAAATGATTGCCTGAGCCAGCTTGCCGAGGGCAATCTTACCCTCCGGCACGGCGATGATGGCGGTGAGTTGGCAATGGGCGGCATAGGCGGCGGCGGAAGCGCTGGTATTTCCGGTGGAAGCACACATGACCGCCTTGCTCCCCTCCTCCATCGCTTTGGCGACGGCGACCACCATGCCTCTGTCCTTGAACGAGCCGGTGGGATTGCAACCTTCCAGCTTCATGTAAAGCTCGCCGATGCCCAGCTCCTGCGCCAGATTATCGCATCTGACCAGAGGCGTATCTCCTTCGCCCAGGGTGATGATGGGTGTCTTGGAGGTGAGGGGAAGGTACTGTTTATATCTATTGAGCACTCCCAGCTTCAGCATTTAGTCCCCTGTCCTTTTATGCTATATCCTCAACCCTGACAAAGTTGCTGATTTCCTTCATAATGGGCAGTTTACCCAGCTCTGCAAGCGCTTTCTGCATGGCTCTCTCCCACGCCGGATGGGTCATGATGACCACCTCCGCCGTCTGAGCGATGATGTTTGTTTCTTTCTGGATAACCGAGGCGATGCTGATGCCGTTATCGCCGAAGACTTTAGCAATCTGGGCAAGCACGCCGGGCTGGTCAGTCACATTGATTCTGAGATAGAAGCGTGTAGCAATATCCGCCATGGGCTTGATTTTCTTGCCGGAGTCAAACTTCAATCTTGCTTTATCAGCGACGCCAAGCTGTATGTCCTGGGCGGATGATACAATGTCTGCAATGACGGCACTGCTGGTTGGGTTGGCACCGGCGCCTTCACCGAAGAACAGCACCTTGCCCACCAGGTCCCCTTCTACCAGGATGGCATTATAAACGCCATCAACCTTGGCGAGGAAGGAGTCCGCTGGAATAAAGACCGGATGCACCCGCGCTTCCACGGCATTGTTCACCTGCTTGGCGATGGCGAGCAGTTTGATGGCGAAGCCCAGCTCCTGCGCGTAGCGGAAATCGCGACTGCCCAGGCGGGAGATGCCTTCATTATAGATGTCCTCCGGTTTTACCTGGGTCTGGAAGCCGAGCGAGGCTAGAATCGCCAGCTTGTACTTGGCGTCAATGCCTTCAATATCGTTAGCGGGATTGGCTTCAGCATAGCCCAGCTCCTGTGCGCTCTTCAGGGCGATGTCAAAGTCAATGCCTTCCTTAGCCATGCGGGTGAGGATATAGTTGGTGGTGCCATTAATGATGGCATAAATGCCCTTGAGTTCATTGGCGACGAGGTCGTATTTGAAAGGGGCGATGAGCGGGATGCCGCCGCCCACACTGCCTTCATAGCGCAGGCTCACGTTGTGCTCCTGGGCGAGCTTATGCAGAGCTACGCCGTGCTTGGCGATGACTTCTTTGTTGGCGGTGACCACGTGCTTATCTGCCGCGAGGGCGCGTTGAATGTATTCCAGAGCGGGCTTTTCTCCGCCGACTACTTCTACGACGATGTCAATGCCGGGCGTATTGAAGAATTCCTCGGTGTCCGCGGTGAAAAGCTCGTCGGGCAGTCCCTTCGCCCTGGGTCGGGCGATGTGGGGTCGTTTTATCTTTATCTTTCTCAGCACGAGCGGGCAACCAGCCTGTTCCGCAAGGGTGCTTGCCTTTTCAACAAGTACCCGCGCCACCTTTGCTCCCACCACCCCGAACCCCATCAGCCCGATGCCAATCTGTGCCCGCTTCATGATCTTCTCCAGAATTATGCTATTTTTTAGACACCAGAGCAATTGCCTGATTTATCTTAACAGTGTCCAGCTTGCTGTGGTCAACAGTATAGCTCGTGTCAGCCCACAGTTCCTCTATCCATTTCTGTAGGGCGGAGGCTTTCAGGGTGTTCCGGTCCTCTTCTGAAATCTGCCGGTCAGCTTCCTGAGCCAGCACCTTAACCAGCCAGAAGCCGCCTTTAGTGCTGGCGGTCTCATCTTTGAGCGGGTTGCTCAGCGTACCCAGCGGTATTTCCGTATTGAACACAAAGTCATCAACGGCGGTGTTCATTTCCCCGGGGAGCACCACGTGGTCACCTTTGCTTTCCTTGACGCCTTGAACCTGAGAGACCTCCACGGCAACCGTGCTGAAGTCCTCGCCGGCAAGCAGTCTTTCTCTCACTTTGAGCGCTTCCTCTTCACTGCCGAGGAGCATTGCCTTGACTTGGACCTCTTCCGTATCTGTGCCCCGCTGCATAACTTTGACAAGCCAGTAGCCTAATTTTTTGGTCACGTTACCGTCCCAGAGCGGCTGGCTGAGCTCATTAACCTGGGCGTTAAAAGCCCATTCGCCAGGTACCTCGTATCCCATGTATTTGGTGAAAATCTCTTTGGGGTGCCAGCCCAGGTCGCCCCGGGCATTTTTAGTGAGTTCATCCAGAGAGTAAATCTCCGCCTGCTCGCTGAAGTTTATTCCCTGCTCCAGCTTGTATCTGACGTCCTGTGCCTGCGTGCGGCTTTCCAGCAACATCGCCATAAGGTGTCTTTGCTCGGCGGTCCTGGGCACCTGCGGGTCAAAATATTCTGCCAGCATTTTTCTGGCAAGAAGGATAGTCCTCATGGCGTCCTTATGCACGGCATCCAGTGGCTGTTTTGCTTTTTTCAGTTCTGCAACCACTTCTTTATCACTCACGGTGAAGCCCAGCTTCGCCGCGCCAAGGCGGATGAGTTCATTCTGCTCAATGTCTTTTATCACGCTATCAGCGATATACTGGACCGTGAATTTAGATGGATTCTCACCGGCGCGCATTTTCAGCGAGTCCACATAATACTTCATGCTGAAGCTTCTATCATTCACGGTGATGACCGTCTCATTCAGAGGGAAGAAAGAGCCGACAAGCCACCCCACGATGACGAGGATGATAGCGGTGGCGATAATAGCAATCCCGGCAATGCCCACGATGCGCTGGCGCTTCTTCTGCCGCTCCCATTTGGTCTGCTGTTGTTTGGAGACATACGGCTTTCTTTTCTCTATTTTCTTATTAGCCAAGGGGCATCCTTTCTATGACTGCGTTAAGCATTCCCTATATTTATAACGTAAAAACGTAATCTTTTCAAATGGACGGGAGAATAAAGAAGGGGGCATATCCCCCTCCTGACTGGCGGAGTGAGGGGGGCAACTTACGCTTTTGTTTCAAAGAACTTAAAGATGCTGATGTAAGAGGAGCCCTGCCGTTTCTTTTCTCTCTCCTCAATTGCGGTGACAAAGTGGACCAGGCCTTTTGCCTGGGTATAGTTCATGACGTCTATCATTTTACCGTCAAGGGAGATTGCGCCCAGCCCTCTCTTCTGCGCTTCCTCAAAAGCGGCAACTACCCTTCTGGCATAGTCTGCTTCTTCTGGAGATGGGGAAAAGACGCGGTTAATGGTTTCAATGTGGTCCGGGTGGATGACCATTTTGCCTTTGAAACCGAGCTGGAGGGCATGGCGTGCTTCTCTGAGCAGTCCTTCCCGGTCAGTCAGCAAGCCGAACGAGACGGTATCCAGCGCCGGCACGCCGGCGGCGCGGCTCGCGACCACCGTCTGACTGCGGGCATAGAGCAGTTCCGTCTGCTCCGGGGTGAGGTCAGCCACACTGCGCCCGAGGTCGCGGTAGTAGTCTCCTGCGCCGAAAGCGACGGCGATGACGCGGTCACCGGCAGAGGCAATCTGGTACGCATTGACGATGCCCTTTGCTGATTCCAGAATCGGAATTATTTTAATGGCACCCGGCGCCAGCCCTCGCTTTTTCTCCGTTTTTTGCAGCATCGCTGACGCTTCTTCTATGTCTTCCGCCCTTTCCGCTTTAGCCAGCAGAATACCGTTGAGCTCTTTCACTGCCACGCAATTAATATCCTCTTCAGTGAGTCCGGTGGAGAGCGCGTTTACCCTGACGAAGAGGTATGCGCCTCCCTCTTTCAGCGCGGGCAGGCTATCTCTTACGATTACCCTGGCGGTTTCTTTGTCCGCCAATTGCACTGCGTCCTCCAGGTCCAGGATAAGGGCATCAGCAGGCAGGGTTGCCGCCTTGTGAATCATACGCATGCTGTTGCCCGGGACGAAGAGAAGTGACCGTAAGACCATCATTGCTGTGCACCACCTTTCAAGATGGTGACGATGGTGGTGATGATTTCCTGCGGCGTGTTCACCACGCGTGCGCCGACTCTTTCCAGCGCCTTTATTTTGCTTTCCGCGGTTCCTCTCCCGCCTTCAATAATGGCGCTGGCATGAGAAAAGCGCATTCCTTCTGGCAGTGTCCTGCCCGATATGTAAGCGACAAGGGGCTTGGTGAACCCGCCTTCTTTAATTACTTCCGCCGCCTCCTCCTCTGCCACCGTGCCTATTTCCCCGAACATGACCACCGCTTTTGTTTCCTCGTCCTGTTCCCACAGCGGGAGGAGTTCAGCAAAGCTGGAGCCGGTGACTGGTTCTGCGCCCACGTGAATTGCTGTGGAGGTGCCGATGCCGGCTTTCATCAGGCTCCAGACCACCGTGCTCGTCTGGCCGCCACTGCGGGACATCACTCCCACCGGTCCCGGTTTGAAGATTTCCCGGGCAAACTCACCGCTTCCGCCCAACCAACCCATTGCCGCCTTATCCGGGCTGAGCAGTCCCAGTGAGCCCGGTCCCACGATACGCGCCCCTTTTTTGCGGGCAAGGGCAATCATTTCCAGAGAATCATGGAGAGGCACCCGCTCGGCGGGCACCAGGATTAGCTTGACGCCTGCCTCAATGGCTTCAATGGCGGCGTCTTTTACCTGCGGACCGGGGACGAACGTAACGCTTGCCTGAATCTTGCCGTGGATTTTAAACGCGTCTTTCACCGTGTTATAGACCGGTACACCCCATACCTCTCCGCCGCCTTTGCCGGGGGTAATGCCGCAAATCACCTTTGTGCCGTAGTCCAGCATGAAACGGGTGCGCGCCGTGCCCTCTCTGCCGGTGATTCCCTGGACCATGACGGTGGTGTTGCCATCAATCAGGATAGCCATGGCCGTTTACTTCAGACCTCTTTGCTTGCGGTATTCTTCCAGCCCGAACATGTCAAGTTCAATGGTCAACCCTTTATTGCCGTGGCTATGGCAGTAAAGCTCACAGGTGAGGTCCTCAATACAGCGCCGCCCGGTCTCTTCCGGACTGGACATCAGCACAGGTTTGCCCTTCTCCAGTCGGTACAGGGTGGTGCCGAAGAGACTGCATGCCTTCACACAGGCATAGCTCTGGCACGTTTTGCACTTGCTGTAGTCAATTGAGACTTTGCCGGTGCGGAAATTAAATTCCAGGTCCGCCATCTATTTTGCTCCTTTTATGCCGCCGCGGTATTCTATCACCATCTGGCGCATCCGCTCGGCGAGGTCATCCACGCGGTAGACATAATCACGACCGTAGAACTCAATGCGGGCGGGGAGGTCTTTCAGCCCCTCTTTCATGATTTCCATTGATTCCGCCTCTTTATTGCCGGCAAGCAAGATAATGACCGGGAAGCCGGGGCGGTCTTTCAGCTCTTCCCGCAGGGCTTTCACCAGGGCATGGGCGTGGTGCCACTGCTCCTGGTTGCCGATGGAGGCACCCATCAGGATGTAGCCGTCAATATTGGGCTGGGAAAAAATAATTTTCACGATGCGGTATACCTTGGAGGCAGTGGGATTACCGCTGGTGTCCGCGTAATCAGCGATTTTGAGACCATGCCGTATGAGCGCGTCAGCGCCGAGCATGGCTCCGCCGCCGCCCAGTCCGTGAAAACCCAGATAGCCCTCGCCGGGCTGGAAGTCCTGAACCATCTGGACGAAGTACCCGATGCCGCGGTAGTCTTTGTCTTCCACTTTCCAGGCGATTCTCTCCAGTTCGGTAGGCTCCCGTCCGATATCACGGGGATAGGCGATGTCCAGCTCCGGATTTCTGAATACGGACGCCTCGTCTATGACGATGTGACAGTCAGCGGCGTAGATTTTGTCTTCTCTGGTTAGGACGATGGGGTTTATTTCCGCACTGCGGCAGCTGTATTTGCGGAAGGTCTGGTAAAGACCGTGGAGAAGCTGGCTCAAAGGCGTCACGATTTGCCTGGCAACATCAAGGCGTGAGACAATTTCCTTTGCCCCATCCAGGGAAAGCCCGCTGAGGATGTCTATATTCTGGCTGGTGATGGTCTCCGGGAACTGTGCCGCAATCTCTTCAATGCCTGTGCCGCCTCTGGTGCTGAACATGATAACCGGTCCCTTGACCTTGTAGGAATCATTGACGATGACGCTGGCATAGAACTCCCGGGCAATATCAAGCTTTTCCTCTACGAGGACTTTTTCCACCTTCTGCCCTTTGATGTCTTTGCCCAGCATTTCCCGGGCAACCTTTTCTGCGGCGCCGGGGCTATCAGCGAACTTGATGCCGCCTGCCTGAGCCCGGCCGGTAACACCCACCTGGGCTTTGATGACCACCGGACGCTTCAGCTTCTGAGCAATATCGCGGGTTTCCTCTGGCGTATTGGCGATGTTACCTTGTGGCACTGCCACTCCCAGGCTGGCGAGCAGTTTCTTCCCCTGATACTCAAGGAGTTTTGGCATGGGCGCTCAACTCCTTATTTGAGCGGCGGCTTAAGGTGTACGTTAAGTGCTTTTTCACACCACCGCGCCGCGGCGAGCAGTTTGTCCTCAGCTTTCGCCGGACCGGTGAGCTGAATGGCAAGCGGCAGGCCATCTTTGTTCAAGCCGATGGGCAGGCTGATGGCAGGCAGTCCGAGGATTGACCATGGCGCCTGCATGACAGGGTCGCCGGTGGAGCCCAGTCCCCTTGGTGCGGCGCCGGTGGTGCAGGGGGTGAGCAGGACATCACACTGGGTGAAGAGGGACTTGGCTTCCGCCCGGTAGCTTAGCTGTGCCTGCAGTGCTCTGGTATACTCAATAGCGCGCACCTTCAGCCCGTTTTCCACCAGCATTTTTATGCCGGGTCGGTATTTGGCGCTGTGTTTGATGAACATAGGCTCATGATAGGCGGCGCCTTCAACAAACATGATGAGCTTGCCGGTCTCATGGACAGCGGCGAAATCAAGCGGCGATTTAACTTCCAAAACGGTGGCGCCGGCTTTCTCCAGGCGTTTGACCGCGTCTTCCGTATGGCGGCGCATCTCCTCATCAGCGCGGGCAAAGAAATGCTGTCTCACCACGCCGATGCGTGGCGGTTTCTTCTGTTCAAGTTGGCTCAAACAATCGGGAACTGGCTCGTTCAGGCAGAATATGTCTCTGGCATCATAGCCGGCGATTGCTTGAAAGATGAGAGGGATGTCTTCCACGGTGCGGGCGAAGATACCGATGTGGTCCAGGTTCCAGCTCACCGGCACGACGCCATAGACGCTGATACGTCCGTGCTGAGGCTTAAAGCCAATGACGCCATTATAGGCGGCGGGTCTCAGCACCGACCCCAGTGTTTGTGAGCCGAGGGCAAAGGTACACATGCCTGCGGCGACGCCGGCAGCAGAGCCTGAGCTGGAACCTCCCGGGGTGCACTCAGTGTTCCACGGGTTGCAAGTGGGCGCGGGGTCAGAGAAAGCAAACTCAGTGGTGTGCGTTTTACCCAGGATGATTGCCCCTGCTTCTTTCAGGCGTGCCGCCACTGTGGCGTCATACTCCGGGACGAAGCCAGCCATAACCTTAGAGCCGGCTTCCGTGCGCAGTCCGGCGGTGTAGATGATGTCCTTGAGTCCCACGGGGATGCCATGGAGGGGGCTCCTCAGCTTTCCCCTTTTTACCTCATCATCAAGGCGCTGCGCCGTTTCCTGTGCACCTTTTTTATCCAGCAGTGCCCACGCCTTGATTTTGCTGTCTAGCGCTTCAATACGCTCCAGACAGGAGTTGAGGAGTTGCGAGGGGAGAAGCTCCTTTGTGGCGATGGCTGAAGAGGCTTCTTTCAAGGTCATTTCACAGGGCTGTTTAGATGCGTTCAAGGTAAACCTCCGCTATTTTTTGCTCGGGAAGCAGACAAGCTTCATGAGCTCGGAGACATCTTTCAGGCTATCAAGGCTCATGAGAAGCTCTATGGCGCGGTCAATCTGCTTGGGTGAGAGCGTCTCGGCGGTGGCATCTTTGAATTTGGCGGTCAGCTCGGTCTCATTGAAGGGCGATGTGTGATGTCCACGCCAGGTATCCCACTTGGAGCTGAACTTCTTGCCGTTCTTGAGGATGATGGTGACAATCTCAAAGTCCTTCTCTTTTTCCCACTGCGGGCGGGGCACCACCTTCACCTTCTGGCGGGCTTCTATGAACGCGGCGGAAGCAGTCTTTTCGTCAGTGAAACTGTTAATGTCCACCCTTTTCTCAAGCAATACCGCGGCGATGGCGTGCTGGACGCTCACGCGAGCATGTTCTCCATCTGGTGGCGATGGATGGTCAAGGTCGCGGGCAAATGACGGCTTCATCTCCACTTCCACGCTCGCCACGTCTTTGTAGTTGATGTTGTTCTCATGGACGAGCTGTAGCGCCGCTTCAATGGAACGCTGGATGTAGGAGTGGCAGGGGAAGTGCTTGGTGTCAAGGTGGTCAAAGCGCAGGTCTTTGCCGAGATTTTCCGTAAGCTTCTCAATCTGGAAATTTTCTTTTCCGGCGACGGCACTGCAGAACCCCACGCCGGAATCAGTATCTTCAAGGATGTTCTTATCCGCGTTGATGCCTGCCTTTGCCATTAATGCCGCCATGACGCCATTGCGGGCGGCGAATCCGGTCTCAACGAAGTGCGCCATGGTGTCATGCTGGCGCAGGGTGCCGGCTGCCTGAGAGGCGGCGAGGCTCATCGCGACCATAGTCTGCTCCACGTTAAGCTTGAGCAGTTTGGCGGCGGCTATTGCCGAGCCGAAGTTACCCATCACCGGGACGGCGAAGAACCCCCTGCTGGTAGCTGTCACGCAGGCAAGCCCGATTCTGGCTGACACCTCATGCCCGATGATTGCCGCGGTAAGGATGTCCTTCCCGGACGACCCCAGCTTTTCTCCCAGGGTGAAAACGGCAGGGAAGATGGGCATCACCCCCACCATTTCGGGGCGGCTGTCACCCTCCCACTCTGCCGCATGGGCGAAAGTGCCGCCGCACAGCGTGGCTTCAGCGACAGTGGTCTTGAACCCGCTGCCGAAGACGCCCGCCTCCGGCACCGCGCCCATATCCTTTACGAATTTTGACACTATCCTGCCGGCGGGAAGCGTGGAACCCCACACCATCACCCCCACATTGCTTAACGCCAGGTCTTTGGCGTATTTGATGGTCTTCTGGGGAAGGTCATAATAGGTGGTCTCTACAGCGAACTTTGCCAGCTTTTCCGTAGCACTCATAGCTACCTCCTCCATGCACAATAATGCCCTGTGATTTTACCTTATCCAGTGGTAAAGCTCAAATGGTCTGTACCGCCAGCGCAGAAACAGCCTACTTATTGGCGCCGATGGGCTTACCAGCCCGGACTCCGGGGAAATACTGCACGGTCACATCAGGCAGGACGACCACTTTTGCCTTTGTGCCGTAGGTCTCCTTCAGGTCCGCCAGGACTTCAGCCCAGGTCCTTCTCCAGTTGACGAGGTGCGGCGGAGCGATGCAATCAACCGCCGCTCTTTCCGGGTAGGGAGAGAGGATGGTGAGGCGCTTCGTGTTCGGCGGCAGGCTCTTCCGCGGGTACCAGCCCCTGCCACCCATATTCTTGCCCCAGCTCCGCGTCCAGAACATGGGGATTTGTCCCTCCGGCGTATTGAAGATGATGACCATGTCCCCACCGGCGGGCTTGAGCACCGAGGAAGCGATGAGGGGACCCAGGATGATTTCATTTGCCTTCATGTAGCAGTTGGCGATGACGATGTCAGCGTCCGGGACCAGCTCGGTGGCGTAGTGTTCGCGGGCTACTTTCACACCCACCTCATGTTCCGCGGTGGGGTTGCCCACAAAAAGGGCAGAAATTTCCCGCTTCATATTAAGGATGACATCAATCTTAATATCCAGTCCTGCCATGCGCGCCGTCTCATCAAGGTCCTGCTTGAACGGGTTGTTGTGGCATTCGCCGATGCCGCAGAGCGGGTGGGGGGCGAAGGTGGCGTGGTTGGCGTGGATGGTCTCAATGCCCGCCACGCCGGGAAGAATGATTTTTCCCCCGCCGCCAAATCCGCTTAACGGGTGGGGTACGATGCACCCGATGGCGATTTTAAGGTCGCACGCCATGACCTCGCTGTTGATATAGACTGGCGTGCCCTGGCTCGTCTTTCCCAGATAGGTGAGGTTTTCATAAGGGTTGTGGTTAAAGACCAGGAACCTGGCTATGGTATCGTCGCCCAGCTTCTTGCGGAAGTCCTCGGCGTTCATCGTGCCGTGACTGCCGGGTGCGCCGATGAACCGGATATTGTCATCCGGGATGCCTGCCGCGGCAAGCTCCTCCAGCACGAAGGGCACAATCTGGGCAGAGGGCGTGGGACGCGCCATGTCATCAAAGATGATGACCACTTCTTTTTTGCCCTTCGCCAGCTTCCTGATGGTCTCCGTGCCGATGGGGTTAGCAAAGGCTTTCTTAATGGCGGCATTGCTCAACGGAGGGGCGTCATGTCCTTTCATCTGGCATACGTGGACATCCCATGAATCAGGAAAATCAATTTCAAATTCAGTATCGCCGTACCACGGCATCTCACGCAGGGTTACTGTTTTCGGCATAATGCACCTCTCCACTGTTTTTATTTTACATCGCTGGCAGGGCAATTAGAAAAAAGCAGGTGCCAATCATGAAGTTGATGTCAAACGCCCAGACAGCAGGTGTGCTGAAAGGATGCGGGAGATGACATCACAGGCGATGATGATAATCAGGGTTATGGTGAGCCACGCGGTGAGCTTGCTTACTCGCTCAATAAACCGGTCAATACCCTTCACAACAGCCTCAATTGTGCCCATGAAACTCCCTGGGGTTGGCGCCAGACCCTTTCCTGTAAAGGGTTGCGCTACATCTTCAGGTAAGGTTTCAACGTCTCCAGATTGTGCGGACCGGGTTTTGCCTCCCCCGTTTCAATTTTCCTGGTGAGGTTAAGGACCGCCTCGTTCATGGGGGTGGGGATGCCCAGCTCTTTGCCCTTATTGACGATGATGCCGTTGAGGTAGTCCACCTCGGTCCGCCTGCCTTTGATAATGTCCTGAAGGAGGGAAGGGCGGTCAGGTGCGCCCACCTTCTGCGCCACATCAGGGTATCTCTTTTTCATCACCGCCTCAAGTTTTTCCTTGAGCTGTTTGATATCTTCTCTGGTCTTGGCGTTGACGAATTCCTCTGGCTGAAGGGAGTAAATTGGCCCCAGCGTGAAGCCGAGTGCGGAAGCCACCTTCGCTGCTTCACAGCCCAAGAGCGTGCGGACAAAGTAAATGGTGTTCTGCTGGTCAGGGCTGAGCGCGGCGGCATTGGTGGACACGTCCGGTCCGACGATGCCGGCGAGGGCATTTGCCAGGCAGTTGATTACCAGCTTTGACCAGCGGGCGCCCCAGATGTTCGTAGTGGTATCGCTGTGTCCGATGACGCTGAGCATCTGGGCGGTCTTCTGCGCCCGCGGTGTGATGACACCTGAAAGCTCGCCGATGGTGAAGCAGTGCACATCAAGCGGGCTGGTGCGTATGGCGTGTCCCGGCTGGTATAAGCCTGCGCTGAGCATGGGAATACAGCCCACAGTGCGGTTGAAGCCCACGATATGCGCCACGGTTTCATCATTGAGGGAGTTCTGCGCTGGGAGGATGAAGCCGGTGGGCTTCAAATATGGCTCAATGAGATAGGTTATCCAGCGCGTGTCATATGACTTTACGGAAAGGATGACGATGTCAAACTGGTCCTGAAGGTTGCAGACCTCGCTCAGGTGGAGGGCTTTTGCCTTGACGGTGAAGGTGCCATTGAGGTCGGTGAGGGTCAGCCCGCGGTTCTTCATGGCATCCACGTGAGCCGCCCAGTAGTCTATGAGCGTGACGTCTCGCCCATCGCGAATCAGGTATGCCCCCATTGATGCCCCAATTGCTCCCGCCCCGAGCACGGCGATTCTTTCTGACATGTAGTGCCTCCTTGCAATAGTCCGGAAACGTTCTGGCTTGTTGACATTATAATGGGCGCTTATCCGCTTGGCAACTGTTGCCGCGCATGGTTTGCATTTGGTTTATTTTGTCATGGCGAGCGAAGCAATCTATATCAGTTTACTGGTATTGCCATGTCGCCGCTCTCCTGGCAAATACACCAGCTAGAGTAAGGCAGAACCTTTTGGCACAGGAAGCTGTAAGTATGGTAAAGTAAAGGAGCATCTGAAAGGAGGGTGACATGATTGTCGGCAAAGGCGATTTCCGCTATGAGGTAATAGAGAACTGGGGCAAGCTCCCGGAGTATTTTGAGATGGACGACCCCGTTGATGTGGCGGTGGACTCACGCGACCGTGTTTACGTGGGGTCGCGTGGCAATCACCCGGTGCTCATCTTTGACCGCGAGGGCAACTTCGTTTCCTGCTGGGGAGAAGGCGTCTATGGTGACCCGCACGGCGTCTATGTGGGTCCGGACGACTCAGTCTATATTACCGACCGGGCGACCAATATCGTGGAGAAGTGCACGCCGGGCGGCAAGCCTCTTATGACCCTGGGGACGAAGAACAAGAACTTTCCCATCATGTTGCGCAAGCCGTTCAGCCAGCCGACCGACCTTTCCCTCAATGCCGCCGGCGAGATATACGTGTGCGATGGCTATGGCAACTTCCTGGTGCATAAATTTTCACCGAAGGGCGACCTCATCAAGACGTGGGGCGATTGCGGGAAAGAGCCGGGGCAGTTTGCCCTGCCTCACCGCGTGGAGGTGGACCGCAGGGGCATGGTCTATATCGCTGACCGCAATAACGACCGCATCCAGATTTTCACTCCTGACGGTGAGTTCGTGTCCATGTGGACGGACTTTATCTGGCCCCAGGACCTCTATATTGACCGCAAGAATGACCTCGTCTACGTGGTGGAGAGCCAGCTCCACGGACCGAACAAGCCGCGCGTCTCCATCCGTGACCTGAAAGGGAAAATCATCTGCTTCTGGGACGATTTGAAAGATAAAGGGAAAAAGGTGCTGGACAACAGCCACAGCGTCTGCGTGGACTCCCGCGGCGATATTTACGTGGGGGAGATTGTCCGCACCAGGCGCATTCAGAAGTTTGTCAGGGTGAGATAAGGGTATTAGCTATTCAAGATAAAGGAACACTATCAGCCTTTGCCCGGTGAATTTCTTATCTGTGTTTACAGACCCGGCTCTGGTTGTGCCGAAAGGAAGGTAAGTGATGCTGCTGTCCAACGCGCCACCGGATGTAGACATGAGGGAAGTCCCAGTCAGGTGGTCTTGATGCACGTATCTCAAGGTGTCCC
>Ga0185342_1000389_pt1 | contig 22808 bp, 15 predicted proteins | sample ConPoolayeEmetaG_FD_128045 | JGI IMG/M metagenome (GOLD analysis project Ga0185342, IMG submission 128045) | Hot spring microbial mat communities from California, USA to study Microbial Dark Matter (Phase II) - Cone Pool mat layer E metaG... ...
CTGAAGCACCGAGCACAACTGAAACAAATATAGGAAATAAGGTATAATATAAGCCAGGAGTAAAGACAGAGGAAAAAAGTATAAGCCGGGATGGTGGAACTGGCAGACACGTACGTTTGAGGGGCGTATGGCTTATGCCGTGGGGGTTCGAGTCCCCCTCCCGGCAATAAGAAACAAAGGAAACATTGAAAATTTAAACAAGGAGAATAAAAAAAGACCCCACGGCATAAAGGGGTTATAGGGGAAAGAAATTTCCCCTACGCTTTTCGTCGTGGGCGGAGATATAAAAATGGTAAAAAAAATTCTTTTATATGAAGGTTGTTTTGACTGGGAAAAAGAAGGTGTATTTAATCCAGGGGTAATTGTTGAAAATGAAGAAATACATATAATTTACAGGGCTATAAGATGTGAAAATTATTCGCGATTAGGATATTTGAAAGTAATACCTGATAAAGAAATTGAGAAATATGAATATCCCATAATTTCTCCAACAGAAGATTATGAAAAACAGGGTATTGAAGACCCAAGAATAACAAAAATAGAAAATTCTTATTTTTTAACATATACTGCCTATGATGGTAAAAATGCAAGGATAGGTCTGGCAGAATCAAAAAATTTAATAAATTTTAAAAAACTTGGAATAATAAGTCCTAATATTACTTTTCTTGAAGCATTAAATATATCAAAAAGTGAAAGATATAAACCCTTTTGGGAAAATCAGATTCAGAAAAGAGGAGAGAATATAATTATATGGGATAAAGATGGATGTCTTTTTCCAGAAAAAATAAATGGAAAATATGGTTTATTACACAGAATAGAACCGGATATTCAGATTGTTTATTTTAATGATTTTTTTGAACTTAAAAGTAAGGAGTTCTGGGAAGATTATTTTAAAAAAATTGAAGAAAAAATAGTGATGAAACCAAAATATAAATGGGAGAAGAGTAAAATTGGAGCAGGTGCACCTCCTATAAAGACAGAATTTGGATGGTTATTACTATATCATGGAGTTGATGAAAAAAAGATATACAGAGCAGGGATTTCATTGCTTGATTTTGAAAATCCTCATAGAGAAATAGCAAGATTACCATTCCCTCTTTTTGAGCCAGATTATTACTGGGAAAAAGAAGGGAATATTCCAAATGTAGTTTTTCCGACAGGTGCTTTTATAAAAGAAGGGAAACTTTATATTTTTTATGGTTGTGCTGATAAAAGAATTGGATGTGCAGAAATAGAAGTTGAAGAAATAAAAAAATTATTAAAAAAGAGTGGAAAATAGACCAAAAACGCCTATTTGGGAAGATATTTTAATTATTTTTTCAATCTTTTCTCTATGGCCCACCATTTTAAGAAGAGAAAGTTTTTTAACGCGTTTGATAATGTTTTGTTTTTTAGGATGCCTTATATGGATACTTAAAAGAAGGATAAATAGAATAAAAAATCTTTAAAAATGAAAGGATTTTTTTATTTTTCTTTACTCTTTGTTTTTTTTACTGGATGTAATAAAAAAGAGAGTTTAGAAGAGAAAAAATGGAAGGAGATAGTGAAAAAGGGAGATTATTATTTTGTCAATGGTAATATAGATATTGCTCTGGAATTCTGGATTAAATCGCTTGAATTTAAAAAAGATAGTTTAACTTACGAAAAAATTGTTTCTTCATTTATAGCAAAAAATCAACTGGATGAAGCAAAAAAATATGCTATTTCTGGTTTGACATATTTTCCAAATAATGATAATTTATTATTCAATTTAGGGCTTATAGAATTTTATTGTGGAGAATATGAAAGTTCTTTAAAAGTGCTTGATAAACTTATGGAAAGGAATAAGTATTATCCGGAAGCGCATTATTTAAAGGGACTAATATATGAAAAAAAGGGGGATTTTGAGAGGGCAAGGAAAGAATTTATAGAGGAAATAAATATAAATCCTGGTTCTAAAAAAACCTGGAAAAAAATAAAGGAGATTGAAAAATGAAAAGCAAAATTTTATTATATCTTTTTTCATTTTTCCTCTTTATAGAATTCTCTTTCTCCCAGAATGCGATTTCCTATATACAATATTTTTCCTCTTTAAAATCAAGATTTCCTGGAAGCCAAGGCCACAAAAACTCTGCTGATTTTATTGAAGCAAAATTTAAAGAGATAGGTCTTAAAAATGTTAAAAGAGAAAAATTTACAGTAGTTGTGCCTGTTGAAAAATTTGCCTATATTGAATATCAAGGAGATAGAATTGATATAAATTGTATATGGCCAAATTTTGTAAGGACTTCAACTCTCCCGCCTTCCGGTATTGAAGGAAAACTTATTTATGGAGGCAAAGGGGATTTAAGAGAAATTGAAGGGAAGGAACTGGAAGGAAGGATTGTGGTTATGGATTTTGATTCAGGAAGCAACTGGGTAAATCTTGCAATGCTTGGTGTAAAAAGTTTCATTTTTTTGAATACAGGCGAAATCACAAGAAGTGAAGCAGAAAGAAAATTCCTTTCTGTTCCAGTAGATGTTCCAAGATTTTATTGTGAAGATAGAAGGTTAATTGAACTGGCGAAAAAAGAGGTTTCTGTTAAAATTCATGCAAGGATGGACTGGGAAAGAGTTGAGGACTGGAATATTTATGGTTTGATAGAAGGAAGGGATAAAAAATTGAAGGAAGAATTGATTATCTTAAGTGCCTATTATGATAGTATAAGTATTGTTCCTTCAATTGCACCTGGAGCAACTTCTGCCTGTGGGATAGGTATTTTACTTGAACTTGCAGAATATTTTGTTAAGAATCCACCAAAAAGAAGTGTTCTTCTTCTTGCCACTTCATCTCACTTTATGAGTATGAGAGGAATTGATGCCTTTATTCAAAAACATTGTAGAAATGAAAAACCTTTTTCTGAAAGGATAAAAAAAGAAGACAGGATTACTCCGAAACTCTTTATTGGACTTGATATTTCAGATAAAAATGACCAACTTGGGATATGGCACAATTCCTATGAGTTTTATATACAGAGATTTTTTGCTCCTTTGGGTAAAAAGTTTATGGAATATGCTGAAAATATAAGTAGAAGTTTTAAATATTCTCAAATCCCACTTGTAAATGGAATAAGCCCTGAAAAAGGAATTGTGTGGGCAACATTTTTGCCTGAAAAAATAAGGACAGATGGAGAATATATGGTAAATTCTGGAAATCCTGCGATATCATTAATCACTGTAAATGATGGTAGATGGAAAGTTGATACACCAGATGATACATTTCAAAATTTAAACATACAAAATATTTCCAAGCAGGCAATTTTTCTTAAAAATCTTCTCTCTGTTGCTTTGAATGATGATAAACTTTTTGAAGAGAGTGAATTGAAAATTAAAGATAATATGGCAAGTTTAAAAGCAAAAGTAGTAACATTTAACCCAAGAAAAAGTTTTGTTCCAAATGAGCCAGTTAAAGATGCTATTGTTGTTCCAAGGTTTTCTATTATCTATACGGGGCTTGCTTTTCAAAAAACATATATAGGTGTAAGGGGGCATTTCTTTGAGATGACAGATGAAGATGGAAAGGCAGAAATAACAAGGTTTTTATTGAAGCAACCAGGACAAATTTATCTTAACGCTTTTTATATAGACCCTGAAGATGGCAGAATTATTTTTGCACCTGATTATGGAGTGAATGGAAATCAGCAATATCCTATAAATTTCTTCATGGATACAAAAGAGAAGGAAAGAATAGTTGTTATTTTTAGATGTAAGCAAATATCCCTTTTTAGTTTAATAGACCCTCAATATTTAATACAGATAAGTAATATAAATGTATTTGACCTTTCAAACTCTTTCCCTGATGCCTATGGTTATTTTCTTGAATATCCTGATAATCTTCTATTTTTTGGATGGAATTCCTATTGTGAACCTGTTGGATGTGTTTTTGCAAAGGAAAATACAAAAATTAAAATAATTGGTGAAACAGGTGCTCTTGGAAAAACTTTATTACTTTTGAATTCAAAAGAGACATTAACAAATAAAGAATGGGCTGAAGGACTTGGTTTTCCTGTAAGTGAAATTTCAGCAATTTATAATACTCCATATCAGGCTGCAAAAGATATGATATTTCTTGATAATTATAGGAGACACAATTTTGAAAGATATGGGATTAAAAATGAAAGACTTATTGAATTACAGAACAAAGCAAGGGATTTACTTAATAAAGCAGAAGAATCTTTAAAAGAGAAAAAATGGTATGATTTTCTGAAATTTTCAAGACAATCACAAAGTATTGAAGCAAGAGCATATCCTGATGTTAAAAATACAGCAAATGATGTTGTAAAAGGGATTATCTTCTATTTTATAATTTTACTTCCCTTTGCGTATTTCTGTGAGAGATTAATTTTTGCATTTCCAAGGATAGAAAAAAGAATTGCAGGTGTTTTTGGCATTTTCCTTATTATATACTGGATTATGAGAAATGTTCACCCTGCTTTTAGATTAACAAATGCTCCAGAGGTTATTCTCCTTTCATTTATAGTCCTTTCACTTTCAGGAGTGGTAATTTCAATAGTTGCGTCTAAATTTGAACAACAGATGCAGAAATTGAAAAGAGAGACAGCAAAGGTCTATCAAACAGATGTTGGAAGAATAACAGCAACAGGAACTGCTTTCTCTCTTGGTGTTGCAAACATGAAAAGAAGAAAGATGCGCACAGTATTGACAACAATAACATTAATACTTCTTACCTTTACTGTCCTTTCATTCACATCTATAAAAACATATTTAAAATTTAACCAGATATTAAGACCAAATAAACCTGTTTACACAGGACTATTATTAAGGGATAGAAACTGGTATCCTCTTCAGGAAATATCTTTTGAATATACAGAAAATGAATTTTCAGAAAGAGGAATAATAAGTCCAAGAAGTTGGCTGATTTTGAAAGATTTGGGAAACAAAACTACAATAGAGGTAAAGTATAAAGATGTTTCTTCCTTTTCTACAGGGATTCTCGGGCTTACTCCATATGAAAAAGAAATATTACCTTTTGAAAAAACAATAATAGTTGGTAAATGGTTTGAAACAGAAAATGAGAATTCAGTTTTGATTTCAGAAAAAACAGCCAAAGAACTTGGTATAAAATACCAAGATATTGGGAATGTTAAAGTTAGTATTTATGGAGAAGAATTTTTGGTTAAAGGGATTTTTGATAGTGAAAAATTAAGTAGCATAAAAGACCTTGATGATGAAATTATAACACCTGTTGATTTTTCTGTTCTTCCTGAAAAAGAACTTTCACAGATAAGAATGGAAAAAACTGCACAGGTATTAACATCTCAGATTCAGTTAAGGTCTTTTGTGCATACAGAGGCAGAAAATACAGTTTTGATGCCATTTAAAAAAGTTATGGATTTAAAAGGAACTTTACAGTCAATTGCTGTTAAATTTCAAGATATACCTGAAGGACTAACCCCTAAAATCCTTGTTGAGGAATTTATAACAAAACTTGCAGGAATAGTTTTTGCTGGATTTGAAGATAAGACATTTGTTTATAGTAGTGTTGGTTTTACATCTTTTGGAGGAATAAGTAATATTTTAATTCCAATACTGATTGCTTCTCTTATTGTATTAAATACAATGCTTGGTTCTGTTTATGAAAGAATAAGGGAGATAGGAACTTATAGTGCTGTTGGGCTTGCTCCTGTTCATATATCTTCTCTTTTCTTTGCAGAATCTCTTGTTTATGCAGTTCTTGGAGCAGTTGGAGGGTATTTATTGGGCCAGATTATGATAAAAATTTTACTTGTTTCAGGACTTCTGAAAGGGCTTGTTCTGAATTATTCTTCTCTTTCCGCAGTTCTTTCAACAATTATTATTGTAATTACTGTACTTCTTTCAACTTTATATCCTGCAAGAAAGGCATCCCAGATGGCAGTTCCTGATGTAACAAGAAAATGGATTTTACCTACGCCTAAAGGAGATAACTGGGAATTTGAATTTCCTTTTACTGTGAGTGAAATTGAAGTTCTTGGACTGGCTACATTTCTAACAGAATATTTTAATACATATCAGGATGTCTCTCTTGGTAATTTTTATACAAATGGAGCAAATTTAAAATATGAAAAACTCTCTTCAGGCAAAAATAAATATACTGTTGAAACATGTATATGGCTTGCTCCATTTGATCTGGGTGTAAGTCAGGAATTTAAAATGGTTTTTGAACCACTTGGTCAATATAATTTTTATACAATTAATTTATTAATGAGAAGGATTAGCGGAGAATCAACTGACTGGAAACGACTTAATAGAAGATTCCTTGATGGTATAAGAAAACAGTTTTTAATATGGAGGACAGTAAGTATAGAAATTAAAAAAGAGTATGAAACTCAGGGTAAGAATCTTTTGAAATTAGAATAAGGGGGAAAAATGGATGAAACAAAGAAAATTTCTTTTGAGCCGGAAATTTCAGAGCCATTCTATGAAGGGTTCAATTACAGAACAATCCTTGCTGCTTTATTTATAGGATTTATAATGCTTCCTGGCTCAATATATCTTGGTTTAATTTCAGGAGGTGGACTTGGAGGAGCGGCTCAATGGGTAACTGTTATTCTTCTTGTTGAAATTGCAAAGAGGTCTTTTGTAGAGTTGAAAAAACAGGAAATTTATATTGTTTATATTCTTGCTTCATCACTTGTTTCTGCCGGGCTTGTCCTTGGAACAGGGATGCTTGTTCTTCAGGGAGGTGCTTTCAGTGATCTTATATGGAAGCAATATCTTGTTCAATCTCCTTATGCAGAATCGTTTGGTTTAACCCCTCATATACCGAGATGGGCGGTTCCTCCTCCTTCTTCAGATGCAATTTTAAAAAGAACATTTTTCCATAGAGATTGGCTTATTCCTATTTTACTTATAATAGTTCATAATGTTTTATACAGAATAAACATGTTTTCTTTAGGTTATGCTCTTTTTAGAATAACAAGTGATTATGAAAAACTCCCATTTCCTATGGCACCCGTTGCTTCTGAAGGAGCGACTGCTTTGGCAGAAACAAGTGCTAAAAAGGAAACATGGAGATGGAGAGTTTTCAGTATTTCAGCAATGGTTGGAATTGTATTTGGTGCTTTTTATGTTGTTATCCCGACAATCACAGGACTTTTAATGGCCAATCCCTTACAACTTTTCCCAATCCCTTGGGTAGATTTTACAACACAAATAGAGACATTTTTACCATCAGGAACATTTGGATTTGTAACTGATATTGGAGCGATATTGACTGGTTTTGTTCTTCCTTTCTGGGTTGTTGTTGGAACATTTATTGGTTCATTTTTGTCCAGAACAATAGGAAGTCCAATTCTTTATAAAATTGGTATTATAAAACACTGGCAACCAGGAATGACTGCAGTCCCAGCAAATGTTGTAAGTACTATGGATTTCTGGATAAATCCGATAATAGCAAGTGGAATTGTTGTCGGTCTTATTGGAATATGGAAAACTATAACTTCTTTTAAAAGCAAAGTTGAAAAAGTTGAAAGGCAATTACCTACTGGAAGGGGGGATTATCCTATTGGTGTTGCTCTCCTTTTATGGTTTATATCAACTCTGATTTATATAATCATATGCCATATTCTTGTTCCAAGATTCCCTATATCAATTTTTATATTTTTTGGATTTGTTTTAACACCATTTTTAAGTTATACATCTGCAAGAATGTTTGGAATTACAGGTGTGGCTACAGGAATTGCATTTCCTTATGTAAGAGAGGCAAGTTTTATTTTAAGTGGATATAAAGGAGCAGATATATGGTTTGCACCAATCCCTTATTTTAATCATGGACATCTTGCACAATCTTTTAAACAGTTAGAACTTACAAGAACAAAATTTACATCATGGTATAAAGCAGAATTTACTGCACTTGGTATTATGCTTTTTTGTAGTTTTCTTTTCTGGTCAATCATATGGAGAATGGCTCCAATTCCATCTTCTACATATCCATTTGCTCAAAAAATATGGCCTATGAGTGCTATATTTAATGCTCTATGGGCAACAAGCACTCTTGAGGGTGGAGCAAAGTGGATGATTGAAGCAATAAAGTTAAAATATATTTTAAATTCAACGATTTTAATATATTTCCTCTACATTATTATCTCTTTATTTAAATGGCCTATCGGGATTTTCTATGGAATTATAGGAGGAATGACAAGTTTGCCCCATTATGCTTTCCCTATGTTAATAGGTGCTTTACTTTCAAGATTTTATATGGCTAAAAAAATTGGACCCAACTGGCAGAGATATAGACCTATAATTCTTGCTGGATATGCATGTGGATTTGGGCTTATTGGTATGATTTCAGTTGCTGTTGCTTTAATAGCAAAGACAATTTTCCAGATTATTTACTAAAATTCATACTCTTCCAAATATGAAGGAATTACAATCTCTAAGTTTTTGTATTTTTCTTTAAGTATTTCTGAAAATTCATAAATAACTTCTTCTTCTCCATGAACCAAGAAAATTTTTTGAGGTATTTTTTTAAACTTACTTATCCATTTTAACAGTTCTTCTCTATCCGAATGTGCTGAAAAACCATCTATTTTTTCAATTCTTGCTTTTACTTTATAATTACTTCCCAGAATTCTTACACTTTCCTTTTCAAGTATTTCCCTTCCAAGAGTTCCCTTTGCCTGATAACCTACAAAGACAATTGATGATTCTTTTCTTTCTATATTTGAAACAAGATGATGTTTAATTCTTCCTCCTGTACACATTCCACTTCCTGCAATAATAATTGAAGAACCTTTTATATGATTTATCATTTTTGATTCTTCAACAGATTTTGTGAAATGTAAAAGAGGGAAATCAAATGGAGATATTTTTTTATTTAACAATTTTTCTGCCTCTCCATCAAGATATGAATAGTATTTTTTGAAAACTTCTGTTACTTCTATTGCCATGGGACTATCAAGAAAAGTAATTAAATGAGGAATTCTGTTTTCCAGAAGTAGTTTTTTAATATAATATAAAATTTCCTGTGTCCTTTCTATTGCAAAACTTGGTATAACAATATTTCCACCCATTTTGGCAGTTTCGTTTATTATATTTTCAAGTTTTTTTTCTGCGATTTCTCTATCCTCATGGATTCTGTTTCCATAGGTTGTTTCCATTATCAAGATATCAGCACTTTCAATAAAAGTTGGGTCATTAAGTATAGGGTTTTTAAATCTTCCTATATCTCCTGAAAATACAATCTCTTTATCATCCACAATAATTTTTATAAAAGATGAACCAAGAATATGTCCCGCATCATAGAAAATCACTTTAATCCTATCAGAAATTTCTATTATTTCGTTATAGTAAGCAGTTTTAAATAAAGGGAAGACATTTTCTGCATCAGATACATCATAAAGAGGGATTTCAGGATATGGACCTTTTCTTCCTTCTTTTTCATGTCTTTTTCTCTTTTTTTCAGCATCTTCAACCTGTAATTTTGCAGAATCAAGGAGTGCTATTTTTGTTATTTCTTCAGTTGGTAAAGTGCATATAATTTTTCCTCTAAAACCCTCTTTAACAATTTTGGGTAAGTATCCTGAATGGTCAAGGTGTGCATGAGTGAGTAATATATAATCTATTTTTTCAGGGGGCACTGGAAAATTTTCCCAGTTTTTATTTTTAATTTCCCTTTCCTGAAATAATCCACAATCAATAAGTAAATTTTTTTCATCTGTCTCTAAATAAAATTTTGAACCTGTTACATTTTTTGTTGCTCCAAGAAATTTAAGTTTCAAAATACCTCCTTTTAAATTTTGATTTTTAACTTTTTAAGATAGATTATTAAAAAAATTGAAACAGTGCTCTGAGTAATTGCTGTTATTAAAAATGGAGTTCTTATTCCAAGGATTTTACCAGTATATCCTCCAATAAGTGGCCCAAATGCAAAACCAAGCATACTTATAGATGTGACGATACCATATGCTTTTCCTATAATGTTTTCTTCAATAATTTTTTTTATAATGGAATTGGCAGATGGTATAAGACCCGCTACACTTGCTACATATAAAATTCTGAAAAATAAAAGAACTAAAATAGAATAAGAAAAAAAGTGTCCAAGAGATGAAAGAGCAGCAAATATAAAACAGTTAATTGTGATTGTAAAATATCCCTTTTTATCTCCAATATTTCCTATTAAAGCAGCAGAAATTCCCTCAATCATTGCAGCAATTCCTATAATAATTCCTGTTATTGTATTTAATCTTTGAGAACTTGCAATTATTTCTTTAATAACAAGAGGGAAGGAAGGATTTATTATAGTATTTGAAAATCTAACCGCAAACATAATTATTATTGCAATCCACAACCCTTTTATTTTTAATATATCTTTGAAAGACATTGTCTCTTTATTGGTTTCTTTTTTAGTAATATTTTCCCTTGCAAAAAAGAAAACTAAAAGTCCTCCCAGAAAAGTAAGCAATCCTCCTATTCTGAAAGTATTTCTATAACCAAATCTATCAGCAAAAAAACCACCAATAAAAGGACCTATTGAATTTCCTATTGAAACCGCTGCCTGCATCATTCCAAGAGTAAAACCACTTTTTTCAATTGGGACGACGCTCGCAACAAGTGTAACTGAGGCGACAATTGTTCCTGTAAGAGCACCCTGAAGCAATCTACAGATTAAGAGTTGTTTTACATTTTTTACAATTGACATTAAAAATAAAATTAAAGTTCCACCAAACATACTCCTTACAACCATTGCTTTTCTTCCATATTTATCAGCAAGATGTCCCCAGACAGGTGAAAAAATTGTGAAAGTAAATCCGGAAGCAGAGAGAATAATTCCTGCCCAGTAAGTTTGAGAAGAAATATCTTTAATTCCGAGTTCAGAAATAAAAAATGGTAGAAATGGCAAAGCAAAAGAAAACCCTAAAATTGATAAAATTTGAGCAATAAAAGCACAGATAAAAGTTCTTTTCCACATTTTCAACCAATTTTACAATTTTTATTTTTAAAAATCAAAATTTATTTAGAAAAAGTAATGTTGACCTTTTGTTTAAAATAAAAGTAAAATAAACAAAAGGCGCCTGTAGCTCAGTGGATAGAGCGGTGGACTTCGAATCCAAGGGTCGCCAGTTCAAATCTGGCCAGGCGCGTTGTGCCCTACCTTTTAATCACTTGACAATTTCAAAAAATAGGGTATAATAATTTCAAAAAAGGAGGTTAAATGGGAAAATGTTTATTTGCAGAGATAAAAGATAAAGACAGAAAAACTTTATTTGAGATTTTAAAAAATGGGGAAGAGCATTTGAAAAAAAGAGTTCATGTGCTTATTCTTTCAGGAATTCATAGATATAGAGTCAGTGAAATTTCTAAAATTATAAATTTACATCCGAACCATTTGAGGAAATGGATTCATAGATATAATAAGGATGGAATTGAATCAATTTTAAACTCACCCAAAACAGGGAAGAAAAGAAAAATTAAAGAAAATTTGAAAAAGAAGATTATTGAAATTGCAAATATTCCTCCAAGAAAACTTGGACTTTTATTCTCATGGTGGACATTACATAAACTTAAAAAATATCTTGAAGAAAAAAATATAGTTGAAAAGATAAGTCATGAAGCAATAAGGAAAATTTTGAAAGAGGCAAATATCAACTTAAAAAATGTACAATATGAGGAAAATTAAGGAGGTGGAATATGGGACTCTGGAATTTAAATAGATTTCCTTTTCAGCCAGAAAAATTGTCTGATAATTTAAAAAATGGCTCTCTTTATAAAATATTGAACAGTTCATTAAGCAGAAAAGTTATTTCAAGATATCTTCAAAAGGATAAAGATGGTATCACAAAACTTGAAAAATTTGTTGAAAAGTTTAGCACTGATACAAGAGGAGTTTTTGAAAGAATTTTTAAGGATAAAGAAACAATTGTTCCTTATATAATTTTTGACCATATATGCAAGATTTTTGAAATTGAAAGGGAGAAATTAAAGGATTTTATTAAAAATCCCATTATTAAAAAATCAATATTGAATGTTGCTGAAACTGTTGTAAAATTTGGGGTTAAAGAACCTCTAATTTTTGCCCAACCTCTTATGGTTGTATGGAATATAACTGGAAAATGTAATTTGAGATGCAAACACTGTTATGAAGATGCAGGAGTTTTATCAAAAGGATTACCAACAGAACTTACAAGAGACGAAAAAATAAAATTAATGGAAGAGATAGTAAAAACAAATATCCCGACTTTTGCTTTTGCTGGTGGAGAACCTTTAATGGACCCTGTTTTCTGGGAACTTGCAAAAATAGGCAAAGAAGCAGGATTATATATGTCAATAAATACAAATGGGACGATGATAACAAAAAAAGTTGCTGAAAAGTTAAAGGAAATCGGGTTTGCATACTATGGAGTGAGTTTAGATGGTGCTTATCCTTATGTCCATGATGAATTTAGAGGTGTTAAAGGTGCATTTGAAAAAGCATTAACAGGTATAAAGAATTTGATAGAAGTTGGAGAAGCAGATAAAGTTTGTATTTCATTTACTGTTGCAAGAGAAAATGCAATATTAAAAAATCAAATCCCTGAAATGATTAAATTAAGAGACCAATTAGGAATAAGAAAAGTTGTTTTATATAATTATATCCCATGTGGAAGAGCGGGTTTTGAAAATGATTTAACCTGTGAAGAAAGAGAAAAATTGTTTGATTTGTTCTATAAAGATTTACAGAGTGGGAGAGAAACTCTTCTTTCAACAGCCCCCCAATTTGGAAGATACTGTAAACAGATGTATGAATTAGGATATGGAGAATATACTGTTATTGGACATTTTGCATCAGGAAATACTAAAAAACTTAAAAATCTTGTTGAACTTATAGGAGGTTGTGGAGCAGGAAGAGCATATATAGCAATTCAACCAGATGGTAGAATAACCCCTTGTGTATTTATGCCTGATGTTTATATTGGAGATATGAAAGAAAATGGAGAGATAAAAAAAGAAAACTTAATTGAAACATGGGAAAATTCTGAAATTCTGAATATAATTAGAGATAGAAGGAACCATCCTGAAAGATATGGATGTAAAGGTAAATATTTTTCTGTTTGTGGAGGATGTGTTGCAAGAAGTTATGCTTATTTTGGAGATTTTACTTCTCCTGACCCTGGATGTATTTTGAACAAAGAAATTATTGAAGAAATAAAAAAACAGAAAACATTAGTTTGAAAATTTTGAATTTAAATGGGCAAGATGTAAAGGATATGGCAGGGAAAAATTTTCTTTCATACATTTTATTATAATTTCAAGACAATCTTTAAAATCAATTAAATTACCAGGTGAAATAAATATAATTTTCCCTTTATAATTTCTCAAAGCATGTCCTATAATCTCTCCTTCCTCATCTTTTATGAAAGTTGAAGCAAGTGGAAAATTTGGGGGTTCTGAGTATTTTCCATAAAATAGTTTTTTTGCACATCCTATAGTTGGTTTTTCAATCCAAACTCCTATATGAGAAGCAAGTCCAAATTTTTCAGGGTGAGCAATACCATGCCCATCAAAAATAAAACAATCCACCTCTTTTTCAATTTTTTCAATAAGTTTAATTATATTTTCTCCTTCTCTAAATGCAAGTAACCCTCCAATGTAAGGAAATTTTACTCTACCCTCTACTTTCAATATCTCTATTACTTCAAGTTCAGGAAAACTACATATTACACCCGCTGTTGAAATTTTATCTTCTTTATAATCACTATCCACACCACATACAATATTTACATTTTTAGATAAAGGTTTTATACGGACATTTTCTTTTAATTGGACCTGAATTTTTCTTGCCTCTTCTTCATTTACATCCCATTTATGTAGTTCTTTTAATTTCATTTACTTAGCAAATTCAACCTCTCTTTTTTCTCTTATAACAGTTACTTTTACCTGACCTATATATTCCATATTCTCTTCAATTTTTTTCGCAATCTCCTTTGCAAGTATTTTTGCTTCATCATCACTGATTTCCTCTGGCTTTACTATAACCCTTACCTCTCTTCCAGCAGATATCGCATAAGCAGAATCAACTCCTTTAAATGAAGAAGCAATTTTTTCAAGTTCTTCAATCCTTCTTAAATACTTTTCAAGAGTATCTCTTCTGGCGCCTGTTCTTGTTGCTGATAAAGCATCTGCTATCTGGGTTATAACTGTATAAGGGGAATTCACCTCTATATAATCATGATGTTTTATTGCAGCATTTACAACTTCCTGTGATTCTCCATACTTTTCTAAAATTTCTCCTCCTATTTGAGGATGTGCTCCTTCTACCTCCTGGTCTATTGCTTTTCCTATATCATGGAAAAGAGCACATCTCTTTGCAAGTTTAGGGTCATATCCAAGTTCAGAGGCAATTATTCCAGCCATAAATGCACATTCTTTACTATGTATTAAAAGATTCTGACCATAACTTGTTCTGTATTTTAATTTTCCAAGCAATTTTACAAGTTCCGGATGGACATTCTCTATCCCTATTTCAAACAAAGTCCTATTTCCTTCATCTACCAATTTCTCCTCAAGTTCTTTCTTTGTTTTTTCAACAATTTCTTCTATTCTTGCAGGGTGAATCCTTCCATCTGCTATTAATCTTTCAAGGGCAAGTTTAGCAAGTTCTCTTCTATAAAGATTAAAGCATGATATTGTCACTGCTTCAGGAGTATCATCAACAATAAGGTCAACCCCTGTAAGTGCTTCAAAAACTTTAATATTTCTCCCTTCCCTTCCTATTATTCTTCCCTTAATCTCATCTGAGGGTAAACTTACAACAGAAATCACACTTTCTGTTGCTTCTTCAGGTGCAAGTCTTTGCATAGTTGTCAGTAAAATTTCCCTTGCCTTTCTTTCAGCATTTTCCCTTGCCTCATTTTCTATTTTTTGCTGTAGTTTTATCACCTCTTTTTTTGCTTCTTCTTCCATCATTTTTAAAAGTTGATTTTTTGCTTCTTCCCTTGATAAACCTGCTATTGCTTCAAGTTTAGTTTTTGTCTCTTCTATCAACCTTTTATATTCCAGTTCCTTATTTTTAATTTCCTCTTCTTTTTTCTGAATTTCTCTTTCTTTATTTGCTAATTCATGTTCTTTTAATTCAATAATTTCTGCTTTTCTTTCAATATTTAATTCTTTTTGTTGTAACCTTTTTTCCTGAAATTGTAATTCTTTCCTTTTATTTTTTGTCTCTTTTTCAAATTCACTTCGTAATCTATAAAGCAATTCTTTTGCTTCTATATCTATTTCTCTTTTCTTTTTTAAAGCAAGGTCCTCTGCTTCCTGTATTATTTCTTTTGCTCTTTTTTCTGCAGACCTAATAGTTCTTTCTGCAATAAATTTTCTCCACAAATAACCAACAAGAATAGATATAGCACCCCAAAGTATAAACCATGGGAAAACCAACCTGAAAGTATTTATTGTATTCAACATCTTGCCCTCCTTTACTTTTTAAGTAAAGGAGTTATCCAGCACGGCAGACAGGCAGGAATTTCAAAAAAATGTGTTTAAAAGAGGATTTTTTTCTTTTTTGGGTATTTATTATAAATTTTTTATTTTCCATTTTTATATCCTTACCAGTCTGACCGATTTTATTGCTGGAAACTCCTTTATTTTTAATAATACCTCTTCATCACATTCCTGGTCAAGATTTAAAACTGTTATTGCAGGACCACCTTTTCCCTTCCTTCCAAGAGTCATTGAAGCAATATTTATTCCCTTTGCTCCAAGAACAGTCCCTATATGTCCCATAATTCCAGGCTTATCTTCATTATAACAAACAAGTAAAACTCCTTCAGGCACTGCTTCAACTGAAAAACCATCAATTTTAACAATCCTTCCTTCATCTCTAATTAAAGTACCTGAAACAGAAACTTTTTTAGAATTTCCTACCTCAACTGTGATTAAATTTGTAAATTCTTCTGGTTTCTTTTCTCTTTTTTCATTCAGTTTTATACCCTTTTCCTTCATCATTAGAAGAGCATTTACTGCATTTACTCTTTTATCTTCTTTTTCCAAAAGTCCAACAAGAATATTTGCTCTTAAAAGGGATAGGTCATAATCTGTTATTTCTCCTGAATAAGTTATTTCTACAGTTTTAATATCATGGTCTATCATCTGTCTTAAAAATAATCCTATTTTTTCTCCAAGTGAAAGATACCCCCTTAATTTTTTATAAGTTTCCTCATCTAAAGAAGGGAAATTTACAGCATTTTTAATAACTTTATTTTTTATTGCCTCTACTATTTGATTTGCAAGTTGACATGCAACATTTATCTGTGCTTCTTTTGTTGAAGCACCAAGATGTGGTGTGACAATTACATTTTCCAGTTCAAAAAGAGGAGAACTTTCAAGAGGTTCTTTTTCAAAAACATCAAGAGCAACTCCTTTTACTTTCCCCTTCTTTAAATATCTTAAAAGCGCTTCTTCATCTATAATCCCGCCTCTGGCACAGTTAACTATCATCACTCCATCTTTCATCAGTTCAAATTCTTTATCACTTATCATGTGGTATGTTTCCTTGGTAAGTGGTAAATGGAAAGTGATAATATCTGCCTGTTTAAGCAACCCTTCAAAATTCATAATTGTAATTCCAAGGTCTCTTATTTCTTCTTCGTTTACATAAGGGTCATATCCTATAATTTTCATCCCAATACCTTTTGCTATATATGCAACTCTTTTTCCAATCCTTCCAAGTCCAATTATTCCGAGTGTCTTTCCATAAAGTTCAGTACCAACAAACTTCTTTTTTTCCCATTTACCATTTTTCAAAGTTTGATTTGCAATTGGTATATTTCTTGCAAGAGAAAAGATAAGTCCTATTGTGTGTTCAGCAGCAGAAATTGTATTACCCTCTGGAGCATTCATAACAATTACACCATTTAAGGTTGCTGCTTCCACATCAATATTATCCAATCCTACCCCTGCTCTTCCTATTATTTTAAGATTTTTCCCTTTTTCTATTACCTCCTTTGTTACCTTTGTTCCACTCCTTACAATTAAAACATCATATTCAGGTATTAAACAAATTAACTCTTCAGTAGAAATTTTACCTGTTTCCTCTATTTCAAAACCCTTATTAATCAATATCTCTTTTCCTTCTTTTTCAAATGGTTCTGTAATCAATACCTTTATTTTTTTCATTTTCCCACTCCATTTTTTGATTTTATAACTTTTTATCATCTATGTCAACCCCATTTTCTTGTTAAATCTCTGAGAATATAATAAAATTATTCTTTAACAGGATATAAAAAGGAGAAAAAATGGATAAAGGTGTTATTATTCCGGTTAATAAATCAAATTTAAAGGCATTACCTGTAAATATTGAAAATGTGAAAATTAAAGGTTTCTGGGAATATATTTTGGAAAGGAACAGGAAAGTCAGTATCCCTTTTTTATACAAACTATTTGTGAAATATAAGACAATTGGAAATTTTGAGATAGAAGCAGGTATAAAAAAAGGAGAAAAAACAAATCGTCTTGCAACAGATTCCGATTTATATAAATGGATGGAAGCAGTAAGTTGGGATTTGCAGAATAAATGGGATGAGAAAAATTTAAAACTCCTTGATAAATTAATTACTCTGATTGGAAAGGCACAGAAAAAATCAGGATATTTAAATACTTCTCCATATATAAAAAAGGAATTTGAATATTTATTACGTTCCCATGAACTTTATTGTGGAGGGCATTTAATTCAAGCAGCAATAGCCCATTACAGGTCAACAGGAAAAGAAAATTTCTTAGATATTGCTATAAAATGGGCTGATTATATTTATGAGAAGTTTGGTTATGGAAAGATAGAAAAAACAGACGGTCATCCAGAAGTAGAAATGGCATTAATTGAACTATACAGGACAACTAAAAACAAAAAATACCTTGAACTTGCAAAATTTTTCCTTGAAATAAAAAATCCAGAATACTCAGGACTACCCAATATCCCATTTTTAAAGTTTAAAGAACTTACAGGTCATGCAGTGAGAATGATGTATTTATCCTGTGGAGCAACAGATTATTATATTGAGGTAGGTGATAAAAAATATTTAAAAGTTCTTGAAAATTTATGGTATGATTTAATCTTAAGAAAAATTTATATAACAGGTGGCATTGGTTCAAGGTATAAAGGAGAAGCAATTGGTTTTCCTTATGAACTTCCGAATTTAAGGGCATACTGTGAAAGTTGTTCATCTATTGGATTGATGATGTGGGCTTATAGAATGTTTTTAATAAAAGGAGAAAGTAAATATTTTGATATATTTGAAACAACCCTTTATAATTCATTCCTTTCTTCAATTTCATTTGATGGTAAAAAATATTTTTATACAAATCCTCTTTCTTCAATTGGAACTTATGAAAGAAGCAACTGGTATGATTGCACATGTTGTCCACCAAATATTCAGAGATTTATTTCTTCTCTTCCTGGATATTTTTATTCAATAAGCAATGATGGAATTTATGTCAATTTATATGATAGGTCAGAGGCGAAATTAAAGATATCTTCAGGGAAAAATGTAAAAATAAAGCAAGAAACAGAATATCCATGGAAAGGGGAAATTTTTATAACTATTGAATCAGAAGACCAATTTAATTTATATTTAAGAATACCTTATTGGAGCCAAAATTCAGAAATTAAAAAAGGAAAAGAAGTTTATAAAGCAGAAGGTGGAAAATATTTTAAAGTTAAAATTGAAAAAGGAAAGACAGATATAGAATTAAATTTTGATATTAAAGGTGAGTTTTATAGAGTAAATCCAAATATTGAAAGTTCAAGAGGTTGTCTTGCAATAAAAAGAGGCGTGCTTGTTTATTGTCTTGAAAGTATTGATAATCCTGAAATAAATTTTTTCAATTTATTAATATGGGAACAAAAACTTAAAGAAAATTATGAAGAAATTTTTAATGGAATTATAACTTTAAGTGGAGAAATTTTAACATCTTGGCAGGAATTCCCACTTTATGTGAAAAACAAAAATTTTAAAATAGATTATGAAAAAAAGAAATTTAAAGCAATCCCTTATTTTTTATGGGCAAATAGAGGCAAAGCAAAAATGTCAATATGGTTCCTCTCAAAAATCTTTTAGGGTTAATTTTTTCTCGACAATTTAAAACGATTTAAAAACCATATTTTTTCTTAAAAATTAAATCTCCTTTGAGGGATTTTTGAGATGGTTCCTTTACAAAATTCTTTAAGAGGGATAAAATAAATTTAAGTATGGTGAGTGTAGCTCAGCGGCAGAGCACTGGACTGTGGCTCCAGGTGTCGGGGGTTCAAATCCCCTCACTCACCCATTTAGTTAGCATTGAAAACTCTTAAGTTTTTGACCATCAAGCACTTGTAAAACGACGGAAGTTCGCAAATTATTTAAATAAGGTATCAATGAGTAATAAGGTTTCTTCTACAAGTTCTTTTCCCCCATCAGGTCCAACAATACAGGAAGGAGCAACTGCTGAGTAACTTCCTCCTTTTAATGCTCTTTCAGTCGGAAGATATGTTCCACTTCCTGCAAGTTGAACAATAAATGTCTGAATAGCTTTGCTTCTTGCTTTAATCCTCATTCCATAATCAAGATAACACTCAAAAGGATTTGTGGCAAAAACAACATCTCCTATTCTTAAAACATGGATTTCTATTTCTACTTTTGGGTCTATCTTTTGGCTTTCATATCTACCCTTGACACCTAAATACCATTGGCTTCTTCTATAATTTGAAGTTATTAATGTATACCATCTATTTTCTTTCTTTTTCTCTGGATTTTCTTCCAGTTCTTTTTTCAATCTTTCATACTCTTTATAATATTTTTCAGATTCTCTCAAACAAAAATTCAGTTCTTCTTCAGAAATTTTATATCTTGTAAGTTTAACTTTTTTACAGATATGAGAAAATACTGGATTATAATTTATTTCTTTCTTTATAACTGGCAGAATTTCTTCTATGCCATTGGCAACCCTGATACCAATTTCCTGTCTTTGATTTCTTCCTGATAAATTCCACATCCTTTCTTCTGCTTTTTTATTTATAAGAATATGAGGAGATTGGTCTCCTGCTGAACTACACTGGGCAAAAATGTAAAGTTTCTCTCCAAATCTTTTTCTCAATTCTTCCCTTATATCATGCCAGAAATCAGCACTTATTAAAAATTCACTTTCACTTACCTGAGATGGACAGGCAATATTTACTATAAGACCTGTCAAATTTTTATCCTTATCATAAGTTGCCATTAAATTTATAGAATGGTCCTCATATCCTTCAACATGACTGAAGTTTGGGTCATCTGTTTTTCCATACATTTTTGAAGTTCCATCATAATAAGAAATCCTTCTATTATGTCCTACTACTGCAAATCCAAGTCCATAACTTATTCCCCCTTCTGTTCTTTTCTCCCATGCATTTTTTATACCTTCTGCAATTCTTTCTGTGGCAAAATTTATGTATTCAACTGGTTTCATAACAGGTAGTTCTATCCCATAACTTTCAATAATAGAATCTCTTTCTATTCCTCTAATTATATCCCCACCTGGTTCAGGTGCAGTATGTGTATGGGTAGCATTCATTATAATTTTCTCTTCTTTTATTTCAGGTAAAATCTTTTTAACTTTTTCTATAAGTGTATTTTTAAATTGAGATGGAATAGCAACTAAATCACAACTTACCATAATAATATATTCAGAATTTCCCCTATCTTTTAAAGATTCAAAAACAAGGATTGTTGATTTTATAGGGTCTTTTATTCCTTCTGAAACTCTTGCATGAAATTGACCACAAAGACAGACTTCCTTTTCTGGAGTTATATTTACTTCTTCCCATCCTATCAAAAATTTTCCCATTTTTTTCTCCTTTTCATTTCAAAACTTCTTCAATTTTATCTATCCATTTTTTCACACCTTTTTCTTTAATATCATCAATCACTTTTTTAATTGAAATTCCTACAAGTTCTGCAATTTTTTCATCATTTGGCGCTCTTAATGGCTCTGTCATACCAAAATGCGTATCACAGTGCTTTTGTGCAACAGGATATTCTTCAGGAATATACTCAATTTTCTTTCCATAATAATGACAGGTCCAGGGGCAACCTTTTCCATAAGCATTTTTTGCTTGAAAAACAGTCATTGCTGGAAGTATAAAACTCTGCCATATACCACACTTTACTCCTTCTGTCTGAATTGCTTTTAATACATAATCTCTAAATTTTTTTATATCTTTCTTTATTCCAAAAAATTCCATATCTAATCTGATTGTATAGTTATACCAGTTATGCTCACAGTTTTCAGGAACAAAGGGTAGAATTAAGCCATCAACTTCTTTTAAAATACTTGTTAAAACTTTTGCATTTTTTTTCTGAACATCAAGATACTGGTCAAGTTTTTTAAGTTGTGCTCTACCAAAAGCAGCGGTTAAGTCATTATTTCTGTACATCCATCCTAAAGCATAAGCATGATAATCCCTATTTTCAAAAGGTCTTCTTGTTTCTCCAAAACTCCATAACATTTTTGCTTTTTCATATATTTCTTCATTATCAGTTACAAACATTCCCCCTTCTCCTGAACATAAACATTTATTCTGATTGAAACTGAAAGCAGAACAATTTCCAAAATTTCCTACTTTTTTCCCTTTATACTTTGCTCCATGTGCCTGACAGCAATCTTCTATCACTTTTAAGTTATATTTTCTGGCTATATTTAAAACTTTATCCATTTCAACAGGAAGTCCGTGAAGATGAACAATCAAAATCGCTTTTGTCTTTTCTGTAATTTTTTCTTCTATTTTATCAACATCTATATTCATTGTCTTAAATTCAATATCAACAAAAACTGGGATACAATTATGATGTAAAACGCATGTTGCAGAAGAACTCCATGAATAAGCAGGAACAATTACTTCATCTCCACACCCAAGTCCACATCCAGCAATTCCCATATGTAAGGCTGCAGTTCCACTATTTGTCGTTATGGCAAACTTATTTCCATTCCATTCTGCAAATTCTTTCTCAAATTCCTTACAATTTGGTCCAAAAGTATGTATCTCTCCTCTTAAAGAAGATAAAACATATTCTTCATCTATTTTGTCAATAGGAGGCCAGTTCTTTATAGTTCCATCAGGTATTGTTTTTTCTCCACCAAAAATTGCAAGTTTTTTACTCATTTTCTTCTCCTGTTAATATTTTTAAAAATTTTAAACCTCTTTCCATTGCAATGTCTGGCTCATATTCAAATCCTTCATATTCAATATTTACATAACCATCATATCCATAATCTTTCATAATTTTAACCAGTTTTTTATAATCAATAATTCCTTCTCCTATAATAGCAGGTTTATATTTTCTCCCATCCATTCCTGACAATTTCCCATCTTCAGAAATTATCCAGTCCTTGAAATGGCAATGTATAATATATTTCTGATTGTTTATAAAAGCATCTTCTGGTTTTTCCCCTCCTAAAATTACATTTCCAGAATCAAAAGTAACTCTCAATTCAGGAATCTCTTTTATTGCAAAATTTATATCTTCAGAAATCAAGAAAGGGCCATTTATATCTGGAAAATGTTCTACTGTAATTTTTATATTATATTTTTCACCTTCCTTAATTACTTCTTTCAGTCCTTCAATTACATTTCTTCTTGACTCTTCTTTTGTATATTCTTTTTTCCCTCTTAATGGCAACATTATTTTATCTGTCCCTAAAATCAAAGCAGTTTCTATCCCTTTTTAATTTCTTCAATTCCTTTCTCTCTTAAACTTTTCTCTTTAAAATTTAGGGTTATGTTTGAAAATAGCCACTTAAAAATGTTAAAATGTGGCTATGGATAAAGTAAAGTGTCCAAGATGTCTCGGAAAAAAATTCTG
>Ga0185342_1000390_pt1 | contig 22798 bp, 21 predicted proteins | sample ConPoolayeEmetaG_FD_128045 | JGI IMG/M metagenome (GOLD analysis project Ga0185342, IMG submission 128045) | Hot spring microbial mat communities from California, USA to study Microbial Dark Matter (Phase II) - Cone Pool mat layer E metaG... ...
CCTATAATGAAATGATATACTCCTTTGTAAATAACATAAACACTGTTGAGGGCGGAACGCATATAACTGGATTTAAAACCGCTATTACGCGCGCTCTCAACGAATTCCTAAAAGCCTCAAATTATCTAAAAGGAGAGCAGAGGCTTTCAGGCAGCGATGTTCTCGAGGGTCTTACTGCAGTGATTAACCTAAGGGTTCCTGAACCACAGTTCGAAGGCCAAACAAAAACAAAGCTTGGAAACAGTGAGATAAAGGGATTTGTGGACAGTGTGGTTTATGATTCTCTTAAAACATTCCTGGAAGAGCGTCCAAGTGATACACGCGCCATAGCAGAGAAGGTTTTGCGTTCTATGCAGGCAAGGGAGGCAGCACAAAAGGCGAAGGATCTCATAAGAAGAAAGAGTGTGTTTGAATCAAGCATCCTGCCAGGAAAGCTTGCAGATTGTACAGAAGGAGATCCAACCAAAGCCGAGCTTTTCTTAGTGGAGGGAGATTCGGCAGGTGGTTCGAGCAAGCAGGCACGTGATAGGCGGCATCAGGCAATTCTTCCACTGAGGGGTAAGATACTTAATATAGAAAAGGCACCACTTCATCGTGCCCTTGTAAACGAAGAGATAAAATCAATTGCACTCGCCATTGGATCTGGTATTAAGGACGAATTCGACCTTTCAAAGGTGAGATACCACAAAATAATTATCATGACCGATGCTGACGTTGACGGAAGTCATATAAGAACACTTTTACTGACGCTCTTCTATCGCTATTTCAGACCAATAATTGAAAAGGGATATCTATACATCGCTCAACCCCCTTTGTACAGATTAAAAAAAGGAAAAGAGATTGTTTATGCGTATAGCGACGATGAGCTTAACTCCTTGCTTAAAAAGGGATTTGAAGGCGCGGAGATACAGAGGTACAAGGGTCTTGGTGAGATGAACCCAGAGCAGCTTTGGGAGACAACTATGAACCCAGAAACTAGAACCCTAAAACAGGTGACAATAAGGGATGCGATGATGGCAGACGAGTTATTCACTATCCTCATGGGAACAGAAGTAGGGCCAAGAAGAGAGTTCATAGAAGCGCATGCGGTAGAGGTTAAGAACTTGGACATATAGCGGTGTTTTCATGACAGAAAAGATACTTCCAAAAGCAATCGAAGATGACATGAAGGAATCCTACGTCGATTACTCAATGAGTGTAATTGTTGGAAGGGCGTTGCCTGATGTAAGAGATGGTCTAAAGCCGGTCCATAGAAGAATCCTGTATGGAATGCATCAACTCGGAAATCATCACGATAAACCACACAAAAAAAGTGCAAGAATTGTAGGAGAAATTCTCGGAAAATTTCATCCGCATGGTGATGCTGCGATCTACGATTCTCTTATCCGTATGGCGCAGCCATTTTCCCTTAGATATGTTCTAGTTGACGGGCATGGGAATGTTGGAAGTATAGACGGAGATGCTCCGGCAGCGATGCGTTATACAGAAGTTCGTCTCTCCAAACTAGCTAACGAATTACTTGCAGATATAGAAAAGGAAACTGTGGATTTTACACCAAATTTTGATGGCACTCTTAACGAGCCAACCGTTCTTCCATCAAAAATACCAAATCTGCTCATAAATGGTTCATCTGGCATAGCAGTTGGAATGGCAACTAATATTCCGCCCCACAATATTACTGAGATTATAGATGCAACTGTAGCTGTTATAGATGGAGCTGATGAGGATGCTGTATTGAGCATTGTAAAAGGTCCTGATTTTCCGACAGGGGGGATTATAGTCGGTAGGGCAGGGATTGCACAGGCATACAAAAACGGGAAGGGGATAATACGCTTGCGCGGAAGGGCGGAAATCGACAAAGAAAAGAACAAAATAGTAATAACAGAAATACCATATCAACTAACAAAGACAGCGCTTATAGAGGGAATAGCAGAGGCAGTTAAGGCGAAGCGAATAGAAGGGATATCTGGTATAAATGATTATTCAGATAAGAAGGGCATTGCGATTACAATAGACCTTAAGAGAGGTGTAAACCCAGATGTTGTTTTAAATCAACTCTATGTTCATACCCAGCTTGAAAACACATTCGGCATAATCAACCTTGCTTTAGTCGGCAAAAAACCAAAACTTCTTTCTCTTTATTTAATGATAAAGGAATTTATAGAATTCCGAAAAGAGGTTGTAAGGAGAAGGAGTCTCTTTGAACTGAAGGAGGCAGAAGAGCGCGCGCATATCTTGGAAGGGCTTAGAATAGCATTGCAGAACATAGATTCCGTCGTAGCGTTCTTAAAAAGCTCTAAAGATGTGAATGAAGCACGTGCAGGATTGATCAAAAACTATTCGTTAAGCGAGAAACAAGCAAATGCAATTCTTGATATGAAACTCCAGCGCCTTATTTCGTTAGAGCGCGAGAAGATAGAAAACGAATATCAGGAACTTCAGAAGAAAATTGCATGGCTGAAGGAGGTTTTAGCAGATGTTAATAAGATCCTCGGAATAATAAAAGAGGAATTGAAAGAGATAAAAGAGAGGTACGGAGATGATAGACGAACAGAAATAATTGAAGTGGAGGGGGAGATAACGACAGAGGAGCTTGTGCCAAATACAGGAGTAGTAGTTGTAATAACAAACAGAGGATACATCAAACGTGTCCTGCTTTCTGAATATAAAGTACAACACCGCGGCGGAAAAGGAGTGATAGGAGCAGAAACGAAGGAAGACGATTTTGTCAAGGACGTTATAGTTACAAAGAACCACAGTTACATCTTGTTCTTTACAGACAAGGGTCGTGTCCATTGGCTTAAGGCATATCAAATCCCTGAAACTGGAAGATACGCTTCAGGAAAGGCCATAGTTAGTCTGCTTGATCTTAAAGATGAAAAGATAAGTTCATGGATAAGTGTTCCTGGAGAATTTAAGGAATCGGAATATCTTCTCATGGTTACAAAAAATGGCATTGTTAAGCGTACGTCCCTCTCTAATTTCGATAAACCAAGAAAGGGAGGCATAATAGCAATAACGCTAAAGGAAGGCGACGAACTTATAGATGTTATCAGAACGAGCGGAAATGAAGATGTTATCATCGCAACAAAGAACGGCCAGGCAATAAGATTTAATGAAGGGGATGCGCGAGAAACAGGACGTACGGCGCAGGGCGTTATAGGAATAAGACTTTACGAAGGCGATAGTGTAATAGGTGCTGCTAGCTGTAGGAAACCTACCTTGCTTACAATCACAGAAAACGGCTATGGAAAAAGGACATCTATCGAAGAATATAGAACTCAGGCAAGGGGAGGTCACGGAGTAATTAACATAAAAACAGAAGGGCGAAACGGCAATGTAATAGGCATAGCTGCAGTAGATGATAATGATGACGTAATAATCATGAGTACTGGCGGTCAAAGCATTCGAATTCCGACTAAGGACATATCCGTTATAGGTAGAAATACACAAGGTGTTCGTATAATACGTCTTAATGAAGGAGAGAAGGTTGCCGGGTTTGCAGTAGTGCGCTCAGAAAAAACAACAGAAGAAGAGGTAGCAAGGGAGGCAGAAGAAATGGAAGCGCTCCCCACAAAATCAGGCATCACCGAAACAATAAAGACTCCAGAAGAACTTAAGGCTGAAGAAGAAGAGAAAAAGGCTGATTAAAGTGAACTACGAAAATTATAAAAACGCCCCGGTCGGGATTTTCGTTTTAAGTTTATTTTTTGCTCGTTCTTTCGAACCCGAGTCGAGGGAGTGACAGTCCCTAATGCTAGACCAATGTACGCCTGATCTGATTTCGAGTCAGACCCTACACCACCGGAGCTAAGGTGGTTAATGGTATGTTGATTGTTTTTTTAACCTTTTCGACATTGGGCCTGTTATAAGTTATGCGACAACCTTAATAGCAATGCTTTTAAACCTTTTTAACCATATATTATAACATAAGGAAGGGGGGTGGTTTAAGTGGTAATTGACGAGGAGGAAGAACTTGAGGAGGAGGAAGTTCTCAGACTCAATGATGAGGATGCAGAAGCAATGCCATGCAACTGAACCTATTTAAATTGTTTCTTTTTCTTAATCTTCTTAGAATTTTATATGGAGGCGAGACGAAATGATAACCGGTGAAAGAATACTGAGCATAAGCGGAAAAAGAGAAAAAAGAGAGCAGATACAGGGATTGAACATAAATATCGGTATCGAAAAAATTGATGTAAACGGCGAGGATATCGAAATAGAGTATCTTTACACTGCGAATTATGAAAAGGATGTCGGTCAGCTTCAAATAAGAGGAGTGCTTATGGCAAAGGAGGATAAGAAACTCGCTAAGGAAATAGACGATGAGTGGAAGAAAAATAAAAAGATGCCTGAAAACTATATGACCACAGTCCTTAGTGCGATAAATTATAGCGGAAGCGCAAATGGGACGCTTCTTGCAAGAGTGCTTGGCTTGACTGCACCTTTTATTCCTCCAAGAATACAGATTGCCAAAAAGGAGTAAAAGAAATTTAAACCTTCATAGAAGAATATTTCTTATGCCTCCAGTTGTTGAAGTAGAAAATCTAGTAAAAACATACCCGGGAAAGGTTGCGCTATACAATTTTTCGCTTACAATAGAAGAAGGTGGGATCTTTGGGCTTTTGGGCCCAAATGGTTCTGGAAAAAGCACATTTATAAGAATTCTTACTGGTCTGGAGAGCGCAGATTCTGGTAGGATAACGATCTTTGGAAGTCCGCCATCTAAGGAGAATAGAAAAAAGATAGGAGTAGCACCACAGGACAACGCTATCTATCCACTGCTAACCTGCATAGAAAATCTTCTCTATTTTGGGTCGCTTTATGGAGTGACTGGAAGAGAAGCAATGGAAAAGGCAGAGAAATTATTAGAAAATCTTGGAATGAACGAAAAGAAACATACACAGGCAAGATATCTAAGCGGCGGAATGGCACGTAGGTTAAATCTCGCATGCGCCCTTATGCACGACCCGAGATTAATCGTGCTCGATGAACCAACAACTGGTCTCGATCCTTCTACGAGAAGAAAAATGTGGAAAACAGTGATGGATATAACAAATGAAAGTGATACAACAGTTCTACTTACTACACACTATATGGAGGAGGCAGAAGCACTGTGCAAGAGAATAGCATTCATAAATGCAGGCCAGGTTGTCGCCGAAGGAACTCCGGAAGAACTAAAAAAGCTGGCTGGAAAGGAAATGGCGAAAATAAAAAGCCTGCCTGGCGAATATGCAAAACTCGAGCCAATTGTTAGGTCGATAAAGGGAATAGAGAATGTAACTGCAACTGAACATGGGATAGTTGTCGAGGCTGACAACATAGCAACGAAAGTGGGCGAAATAACCAAGCTTTTTGGGAAATGCAAAGAGAAGATAATAGAGTTTTCCATCTCAAAGCCGTCGCTTGAGGACGTATTCCTAAAGCTAACCGGAGCGCAACTTAAGGAGGTTGTTAAGAGTGAAACTAAGAAATGAAATAGAAAAGGATGGAAAACAATTCTTCAGAGAGAGTCGCACCCTTGTCCTTCTTTTTGTAGCTCCGATTATTGTGCTCTTGATACTTGGTGGGGTTTTTGGACGAGCGTCTATAGATATAGGCGGAACAGCAATTGGTTTATGCGATCTCGATAACAGCACTGTTTCCTCTATTTTTGTCGGTGGCATTTCAAACAACAGCAAGATAATAGATTACAGCTACGTTGGTAATTGTAGTTCTTTTATCGAAAGGGAAGTGCGTGAAGGAAGGCTTGCCGCGGGCGTTATAATACCAGAAGGTTTCGAACGCGGTATCACAGAAGGAGAATCGCAAAGATTAGCAGTGTTTATAGATAATTCCAGAATTCAGACATGGCCTTCGATCGAGGCATTTATGAAAGCAGCGGTTCAGGAAACCGGGCAGGAAATCGGAACAGAGTTTATAATTACGGTTTGGGAGAGGCTGGATGATGCAAATAAGCAACTTGAAAATTTACTCGAAGGTCTGAATCAAACACGAGCAAGAGCGATAGGGATGCAGGCAAGACTAAAGGAAACATCAGATTCGCTTGAACAAATAAATATTACGGTTGTTGAAAACGAGTTAGAAGCCGCCAACGCGACGGTTAACAAAACGTTAGATGTGCTTTCATCTGCGGAAATGAACCTTACAGAGATAGAATCAAGATTCGCAGCATACGACGAAGAGTTAAAGAGCAGCGAAAGTGATCTTATCGAAATAAACGAAACATTAACAAATGCAAGCGCGTATGTAAAAAATGCAAAGGAGGGAATAAACTGCTCCGACCCAATATTCACAGCATATTGTTTTTCGCTCGATTTGCTCGATGGAAAGATAGATTCGGCAAAGATTTCGGTTGAAGAACGATTAATAAAAGTAAGAAATGCAAGAACTAGTCTTGCTGAAGCAAACGCAACTATACAAAACTTTAAGGCAGATATAGCACGCGCAAAGGGAGGTGCTGGAGAAGCAGAACGAAGAATTGAGAACATGCGGAATTTTGTTTATGGGCTTGCTCAAAGTAGAAAGGAAGCATTATTAACGATCAAGGAAATAAATCTATCACTCGCTGAAACGATAGAAAAGAGTTACGAATTAGAAAGGATAATAGTAGATAGTCAGGGGCAAATAGGCAGTATAACATCAAGAAGACCAGAATCTGTAGTTTCTCCTATTCTGCTTTCATCAAATTATCTTTTTGGGCAGAGAACATTCTTTGATTTTCTTTTGCCCAGCCTGCTACCGATGATACTTATGTTCATTGCATTGTTCCTTTCTTCGACTTCTCTTGTTCGCGAAAAGAGTAGTGGAACGCTTAGCAGGATTGCGTCTTCTCAGATAAATCCTTTCGAATATGCAGCAACAAAAGTACTTAGTTATACTATTGTGCTAATTCCAGAAGTGATTTTACTTACGGTTGTGGCTGCGATAGTTTATTCAGCGTTCCCTCTGTTCGATATTGGCGCAGTGTTATTTATCTTTGAGACGCTTCTCCTTCTTCTTCTCGCTTTTACGGCAATTGGCGTTCTCATAGCAGTATATTCAGAATCCGAAGCTACTGCATTCCTCGCATCGCTCGTTGTTGGATTGCCATTACTTTTCTTAAGCGGTCTTGTGTTCCCGTTTGAGTTTATGCCGTCTTCCATAGCAATGCTTGGCTATGCTTCTCCACTTACTCAAGCAGTATTGAGCATGCAATCAGTCATTCTTTACCATTCACCGCAAGCGATTGGTTTTGGTGTATTGATTATATACGCAGTAGTATTTACCCTACTTGCAGGATTCTCGATGAAAATGGCTCTGGAAAAGCAGTAAATTAGTAGTAGCCGCCCCAGATAACGTTGCAGTGCATATAATAAGTCCTTATTAAATTACCCTTCTCTGTTAGTTGATCCTTATAAGAATCTACGGTGCAATTCTCAAGAAGCCTCCTTTCTGTGTTATGGGTATAAAATCTTATATGAAACTCCTTTTTGGTTGTATAGTAATTGTCAAGCGTGTTTGATTTTCCAAGGAATATGGCAAAGCATCGAACATCTACTGGTTGTTCTTTATCGGTCCTCTCATAGACCTTTGCGCCAAACCCCCTTATCTCATAAAGATATTTGGAATCGAAAAGAACCGGATAATTAGGAATGCTAATATTTTCTGAGTTTGGAATGTAGTCCGGAGGTTGCTCCATAGGTCCAAATGACCAGATTTCACTTTTTATTATGTAGTTGCCTTGGGCTGTAGGATTTGCTTTGAAAAAGTTTTCTGTTGCTTGAGCAAGGCCGTCCCCAAGAAGTTCTTCCATGGTTTTGTTCGTCACTTTAACTTGCTTCTCTTCACTGAAGCCTGTTTCTCCAGCAATCCACACGGCCGCTAGTACTCCAATAAGAAGTAGAAGCACAATAAACATCTCATTTATTTCGAATTCGCCTTTTCTTAGCATCAAAGTCACCTTTTCTTATTTTCTTATTATGAACAACAACCAATATTAATGTTGGCTTAACGTCATTTAAGCCTATGCTGGAATCATAGAAGCGCTTTCTTTTAGAATGTAGAATAGTGCAACTGATTCTGGAAGTTCTTTCTTCTCGCCTTTTTTATAAGGTCCGAATGTGCTCTCCGCTATTTCAAGAGATGGCACGTCTTCATTAAAAACAACTAAAAGTTGTCTTTTTTTATCCAGTAAGGCGTCATCAAGCGGATCGAATTTATCTACATCTTCAACTATCCGTGCTACAAGTGCTGTTTCACCATGTATGCTGTTCGGAACCCGAATTAGCTTGCTCATGTCATGCGTCACCGCTGCGTCTGCATTTATGGAAAGTACAGGTAGAGACTTTGCGATATTCGCGACCTTTTTTGGAATATCCGAAAGCTTCATTGAGGACCTACTCCAGTCTCCTTCTTTTATTCCTTCTATAAACATTTTTCTTTTACTCTCATCCGCAAAGATTCTCGGTGCTAGCCTTGTTGGATCTGCTATTATGCTTCTCGCAATCCTCCCCCTATAACCTCCCTCATCTGGTCTTGGTCCGTACAGTTTTTCTACCCATTCGAAAAAATCTTCGTATCTAAGACCTTCTCCCCTAATATAGTTAACAATCTCTCTTCTTTCATCGCCCTCAAGAAGGAGGTATTCGCTATCTGTTACATGCACGTGATAGCCGCGATTTCCTGAGAAAACAATTAGAATATCGCTTTTCGATAATCCAAAATCGCCCAAAAGAAATTCTTCTACAAGTCGAATGACGTCCTGCTTTGCTTCGTCTAACCTTGAATAGACTGCGTATTTGCCATCTGCATGAATATCTAGATCAAAAATCAGATCTGCTCCAATCCTCTGCTTTTTCTCTATTGGTGTTGCGGCGGGAAAATTATAGTAGGACGCAGAGTGAGAAACGAAAAATGGAGTATTCGATATTAGATATCCTCTAAATTCTGACACGCTTCCAAAGGCAAGATGCCTAGAGTCTATTTTTTTACTATTACCCACCCCAAATTCCCTGCGTTCTATATTTTTTATCCTAAAATCTGCATCTGAATAATAATCAGAAAACCTAGAAAGGATATACCTTTTTTCATTCGGATTCATAGCACAACCTCTTTTGCTCTTTTGTGCCAATTGAGTGGATTACTTATACCACAATTTGCTCTGCATAAACCATAACCTATTACTGTAGCGCAAGAAGGAACTGCGTATCTTTTTTTTCTCGCATGCTCGACTTGATATCTTGTTATTTTCTCATTGAAATCTGGTAAATTTGAAAAGAAACTTACAATATCATCATCGCTTAAACCTATTCCTATAAAATAAACTGCAAGATAGAATCTTGCGATGTGTGGGATATTCTGATGTCTCTTTACAGAATCTATTAATTCTGCGATACATGGAGGATGACTTCCCTCGAGTTGTGCCACTCTCTTTACCTCTACTTTTGGAAGCTCAGCAAGAAGGCGCTTTGCAGCCAAGACTATTTTTTCCGGTGGGTCCTTTACAAGCGGGGTTTTTGCTATGTGCTTTCTCACCGCCTCTTCCACCATCCTCTTCTTTTCGTTTTTTGTTATCGCTACAAACCCTTCCCGTATCTTTCTATTTGTTAGTTGGTAATGCGGAGAGCGAGGTGTGAATCTAAGAAAAATAGGGAGCTTAACGACCATCTGCCCGTTTCTATCTAACGAGCTTATCCCAAGTTCATTCGCGACGGTGTTTACAACCTCATCGTTTTCATCGTCCAAAAAGGAACGGATTTTTTTGGATTCGTTTATAGCAAACTTGTTCGTCAAATAACTGTTCCTTAAATAACCTAATATCACACGTGCTACTGCATACGCAAGCAAATCTTTTTTCTTTTCTTCGTCGTTTGCATAAATACTTTTTCGTATCTTACCGTTTATCGCATCGATTATTCTTTGCACGGCCATCTCAATTATTTCGTCTGTTGCGGCCTCGAGCCCTTCCGATCTTAGGAGTTCCTTTGCTGCAGATGTAAAAGGATAGCGGACAGCAAAATTAAGGTCACCCACCATGAAGATAATTTGCAATCCTTATTTTATAAACCTTTTTCGTATTTCTGTAAATAGTATGTAGCCAAGGTCGAATAAAAGGATTGCAACAGCATAATCCCACCGCCCAATGAAGAGCATCAAAACTGCGCCGATTTTTAGAAAAAGTCGGTATTCCGTAAGGAACCTAAATCTTCCTACAAAATCCTGCTCATCAAGGAAAGCGAGCAGCATAAAGTAGAACAGATAATTAAGCTGTACCGTCGGAAAGCCAAAATAAAACAATGTAAGAATGGATGTAACGAATCCAGTAATATGACTTATGTTATCTATCTTCCTAGCAAAAACCTGCGCCAAAAGAGCACCAAGGAATATTTCGGAGAATGAAGCTGTGCTTATTAGATATCCTATGATTCCTCCGTAAAAGATTGCCAGAGGGAACTTTACTACCCCCTTCCCTTTTCTATCGTCCTCTATCCAGTCTACCCACTTTACGAAGAAGCCTGCAACGAAAGCGAGTAGGTAATTTATCAACACCATTGATTTACACCTTCAGTCTCGAATATACAAGCGGGAATATTATTGTTGCATCCCCGCTAACAGTTATATGGCTTCCGCTTTCTTTTATCTTTCCCCAGGACACCCCTTCTCTCGTTCTTGCCCCTGATAGAGAGCCGTCCCACTCTGGTGCGGATGTGATATAAACAGCATAGTCCAACCCGCCGCGAAGGATGTTCACTCCTATAGCATGATGCTTTGATATTCCGCCGCCAATTATTATACCGCCTGTTTTCTCTGCATTGAGAGTTATAGAAGCAAGCTGTTGCATATCTGCTGTCACATCTATACCAAAATCCTTTCTTTTCTGCTTAAAGAAATAAACCTGAAGACCGATTGCTGAATCTGTAATTCCTGGTGAAAAAACAGGAATATTGTTTTTCGCGCACCAGTACAAGAACGAATCCTTGTCGCTTACCGATTTCCCTATGGCTTTTGCAATTTCGCTTGGCGAGACAACCTTTTTTTCATTATACATTTTCTCGAATATATCCTGCATTCTTTTTTCTAAGAATTCGTATCTATCATTTGGGACTAATATATTACCGATGCGATTTATTCCCTTCTTGTGCAATTCTCCGTCATCAAGATCGAAATCGCCAAGAAGATAAGACTTCTCTGTTCGTATGAGGTCATGGTCTAAACTTCCTCCTGTTGTAATTATGACATCCACGAATCTTCTTCTGCACATATCAGCAAAAATTCCGCGAAGGCCTGATGCGATTATGTTGGCAGTGAACGTCAAAAAGATAGTTGCTCTCTCTCTTTTCATTTTTTCTATGAGCCTTACCGCCCTGCCCAAATTCGTTGCCTGGAAGCCGATGTGCTCGAAGTCGGAGAAAATATTCTTCGGGTCAATATCTTTTATCTCATCCATGAGATGATTATCATAGCAAAGTTTTTTAATTTCAGAAGGGTTATGGCGTTGAGGTCGGTTTATATGGAAAAAAGAAAGGTTCTTATCTTGGGGGCTGCAGGAAGGGATTTCCACAACTTTAATGTCTTTTTCAGGAGAAATCGCGCCTATGAGGTCGTTGGTTTTACTGCAGCACAGATACCAAAGATTGCCGGGCGTAAATATCCTCCAGAGCTTGCTGGAAAATTTTATCCAGACGGTATTCCTATTTACGAGGAGAAAGATCTCGAATTGCTGATAAAACAGTATGAAGTAGACGAGGTTTATTTTTCCTATTCTGATGTTTCAAATTCGCACGTGATGCGCCTTGCTGCAAGGGCGCAGAGCGCAGGCGCAAGCTTTGCACTGCTCGGGCCAAAGGACACCATGTTAAAAAGCACGAAAAAGATTATTGCCGTTTGCGCTGTGAGAACAGGCTCTGGAAAAAGCCCATTAACAAGGAAAATAACCGATATCCTAAAAAGAAAGGAAAAGCGGTTTGTAGTTGTAAGACATCCGATGCCATATGGCGATCTTTTGAAACAGAAGACTCAACGATTTGCAAATTTATCCGATCTTGACAAACACGGATGCACCATAGAAGAGCGGGAAGAGTATGAACATCATATAAAGAATGGGGTTGTTGTTTATGCGGGGGTTGATTACGAAAAGATACTTCGTAAGGCCGAGAAAGAAGCAGATGTTATAATATGGGATGGAGGAAACAATGACTTTCCATTCTACAAACCAGATCTTCTTTTTGTTGTGGCTGATTCCCTTAGGGCTGGGCACGAATTAGAATATTATCCTGGAGAGACAAATTTCAGGTCAGCAGATGTTATTGTAATAAACAAGGTAAGCGAAAATCAGGCCGGGGCAGAGATGATAAGTAAAAATGCAGCGGAATGTAATCCGCATGCGAAGATAATAGAGGCAGACCTTGAACTCGCAGCGGATGAAAATATAGATATCCAAGGAAAAAAGGTGTTAGTTATCGAAGATGGACCAACCGTCACGCATGGTGGAATGCCGATAGGTGCTGGGTATAACTACGCAAAGAAACATGGTGCGGTTATAATAGACCCGAAACCCCACGCGGTAGGAAGCATAGCTGAAACCTTTGCTAATTATCAGCATCTGAAGGAGGTTCTGCCTGCGATGGGATATTATGGCGAGCAACTAAAAGATCTTGAGGAGAGTATAAACAAAAGCGGTGCTGAGATTGTTGTTGCAGGAACCCCTATCGACCTAAAGCGTGTGCTATCAGTCGATATCCCTATCCTTCATATTACTTATAACATCAAAGAGATTAGCGGAAGCATAGAAGATACTCTTTTGGCGGCAAATATTTTATAACCATATAATCTCATTAATTTATGGGCAAAGAACGCATAATTGTCCATGTCGATTTGGATTATTTCTTCGCGCAGGCTGAAGAGCGCGAGCACCCAGAGTATGCTGGCAGGCCTATCATCGTGTGCGTATATACAGATATAGAGCGAGGGCGCGGTGTTGTTTCAACTGCGAATTATGCTGCACGAGCATTTGGCGTGCGTTCTGGAATGCCGATATTTGAAGCACGAAAACTGGCACAGGGGAAGGATGCAATCTTCCTTCCTGGAAATTACGAATTGTACGAACGACTTTCTGCCGGCATAGGTGAAATCGTTGCACGATATGGCGATACATTCGAGCAGGCATCCATAGACGAATTCTTTCTGGATCTGACAGCAAGATGTGATGGCGATTACACAAAGGCGAAGGAAATAGCAGAAAAGATAAAGGCAGACATCTTCGCAAAATATAAACTAACATGCTCGATAGGAATCGGCCCGAACAAATTGGTAGCGAAGATAGCGAGCGATTTCAAAAAACCAGATGGTTTAACCGTTATATTGCCGGAGAAGGTGCAGGAATTCCTCGATCCTCTTCCTATAGACAAGATTCTCGGGATAGGAAGAAAAACAAAGGAATATTTTGAAGCAAGAGGAATAAAAACGGTAAGGGATCTTAGAGAGACAGGCGCTGCCATCCTTATAGAGGAATTTGGAAAAACTATTGGAAACTGGCTTTATGCTGCGGCACGTGGAATAGATGATTCTCCAGTTGGCTTAATCGAAGGACAGAAACAATTCAGCCGGATAAAAACGCTGAAGGAACCGAGCGATAATTTGGACGAGATAATAAAAGAATTGGATCAGCTCGTGAAGGAGGTTATTGCTGAGATGAAGCGCAATGAGGTTTGGTGCAAGACAGTTGGTATAAACGCTGTTGATATTAACATGAGGATGCATACAAAATCAAAAACCCTTTCGCATCCAACAGATGAGCCGGAAATTCTGTTGAAGAGAATAGTTGAACTTTATTCCGAACTTCTTGATGAAGTTAGATTGCCAATGAGAAGGATTGGTGTAAGAGTAGAGAATTTCGAAAGTGTAAAAGGGCAGAGAAAACTTGAAGAATTTTAAATACAATTCAGAATTTGCAACTTATGTTACTTGTTTTCTCCCTTATATCGTCCTTCGTAAAGAGAATTTGCTTTTTCTGCCAATCTTATGAAGACTAACTGGCCTATCTTTGCGTTTTTCTTTAAAGTTATTCCGTGCTTGTTGTATACAATAAGCAGCGCTTCACTTCTTCCTTCGTATCCAGGATCCCATAGCGCACAGTTTAAGTCTGCACCACATCTAAGTAGGGAAGAGCGTGGAAGGCATATCGCGGCAACATCAGCTGGTATCTTTACATATTCATTAAAAATTACTTTGTAGGGGCCTGGGTCGAGATGCACCTCATCATCCTTATACTCAATTGCGCTGCTGTCGCTTATCTTTCTTGTCGAGTTGTCAAAATCTATTCTGCCTGGAGAATCAAACCTTCTAACTTCTTTTAAAGTAACGTCTATTCCTGCAGGTTGGTATTGGCTCTCAGATATCAACTTCTCTACTATTTTAGATAGATGCTGTTTTGGTATGATCATATCAGAAAATTTGTCGGCTAATGATTAAAAACTCTATTGCGGAGGTATTCCTCATGAGCGAAAAAAAAATGGATTCGTTTATAGCGCAGATAAAAAGGGCGCACGCTAAAAAGCTCAAGATAGTTATGACTGGAGGGGTCTTTGACGTTTTGCATGCAGGACATATTTTTACCCTAAACGAAGCTAAAAAGCATGGCGATTTTCTTGTCGTTGTGGTTGCGAATGACAGTTATATTAGAAAAAAAGGAAGAAAACCGATACATTCGCAGAGATATCGCGCGATGATGGTCGAGGCGCTCAAGCCCGTCGATGTTGTTGTCCCCGGTGGTCAAAACCCGATGGCACTCATTAAAATGATTAAACCAGATGTAATTGTTTATGGTTATGACCAGAAACCATTTCTAAGACCAAAAGGCGTAAAGATAGTAAGACTGACTAAGTATATCGAGCCTGAAAAATTCAAGACGAACAAGATAATTAAAAAACTAGGTATATAGGGTGGTTGTATGGAGATAGGAACACTAAGGATAGACATTCCGGAAGGTTGCAATCTTATTCTTGGGCATACGCATTTTATAAAGAGCGTTGAGGATTTGTACGAAGCGCTCATAGAGAGTGGCGCTGCGATTAAATTCGGAATCGCGTTTTGCGAAGCATCTGGTGACAGATTAGTACGAAGCGATGGGAACGATGAGATGCTTATTAAACATGCTGAAAAAGAAGCAATGAAGATTGCTGCTGGGCATACATTCGTAATATTCATTAAGAACGCCTATCCAATAAACATCCTAAACAGGATAAAAAATGTAAGCGAGGTATGCAGCGTATATGCAGCAACAGCCAATCCTATAGAAGTGGTTTATGTTGAAACGCAACTAGGACGAGCTATAATCGGGGTTGTTGACGGTGAGAAGTCAATTGGTATAGAAAACGAGGAAAAGAAAAGATGGAGAAAAGAATTCTTAAGAAAATTAGGATATAAAAGATAAATAGTATTGGTTACGAAATTACGGTTCCGGAAGGCTTTTTCTTCGATTTTACTATTTTCACATTCGAGGGAGTAAGAAGTATCATGTTCTGAGTAAGGAGCGCAATATCGCCATTTATCTTTACAGAATGATTCTTAAGTTTTGCTATTATTCCCTTTAACCTATTTGGTTGTTTTGAAAGCGGTGTTACATTTAATATTATAATATTCTTTTCTCCTAACTCCTTTATTGCAAGGTCTCCGTCCCCTTCGTTTCTCAAGTCTACTCTCTTGACATAAAAGTCAGCGGGAGGATTTACAACATCTCCTTCAGATTCCATTATTTCCGCAAGGTCTGGCATTTCGCTCTTTTCAGCTTTCCCAAAAATTTTATCTAATAGTCCCATTTCGGTCACCTTTCTCGAGTACTAATGCTTTTAATTAATAATATGAATTTTTAAATACCTTTGTTTCAGAAAACTTTTTCTCCAACATAAACTTTTATGCCAGATGGGGTTACTTTAAACGGTACAAGTTCTCTAGAATGGTCCGTTCCTCTCATCTTAAAAATCTCAAGAGCACGTATTCTCCTGTCCTCTCTGTCAAGATTGTAAAGATTTATTATGCCGTCCATAACAAAATGCTCTATGTCGTATGTCATCTCGGCCTTCTTTGCAGTAGTTGCTTCTAGAGTGGTTATGCTTGTACAGTCAAGATTTCTAAGCAAGGAGAGAAATTCGAAGAGGGTTTGTCTATATTCCAGTTCGCTTGAAAAAGACATCCTTATCATGGTTGCAGAATCTATCACCGCCCTTTTCACATCATTGCTAGTTATCTGTTCTTCTATAATGTTTGCAACCTCTTCCAACTCTAGTTTATCTGGTTTTACTATGTTTAGTTTTTTTGATTTCATCAGCTGAGGAACATCTGTGAACAAAGGAAACGTATTCTTCATGTTCTCAACTATATCATCTGCTGTTTCTTCTAAGGTTATGTATACGCCGTTTTCCCCATTTTTTGCTCCTCTATAAATAAACTCAAAACCAAAAGAAGTCTTTCCGCAGCCAGGTCCGCCATATAGAGCTACGTGTCTTCTTCTTGGGATACCACCATTAAGCATCTCGTCCAAACCAGTGATTCCTGTTTTTACCCTATCCATAAACGCCACCTCTTAGCCTATTCGACGGTGAAGTCTTTAAAACTATATGTTTATAAGCAATTATCGAACCATAATAACATAATAAATAAATTAGGGAGGATGATGTCTCGATGATAGAAACATGCGAGAGATGCGGAAATCAGAGCGCCAAACTTGAGAGATGCGATTACTGCGGAAGAAAGATATGTTTTTCATGTATAAAGAGTTCGAAAAGAAAAAAGGTTGGAAGGCTTTACATCTGCAAGGACTGCTGGGGGGATATGCAAAAGAGAAAAAAATTTAAGGCATATAGTTATAGACAAGAATAGCCTACTCAAGTTTCCAATATTTTTTGTTTTTAATGAACAATTTCTGAGCTTCCAAAAGATCCATATAAAACGATTCCTCGTCCTTATGAAGCTTTCTTAGGATCCTAGCTGCAGTTGTTGGGCCTATTCCATATGTTGAAAGTGCTATTAGGGCGCGCTTTCCATACGAATAGAGAAGATTAGCCGCATATTTTTTTTCTTCGCTCGTTCCTTTATTCGGGGCGAGAGAGAAACGGTTGCATTTTGGGCATTTTAGATCCGAATCCTTTGCGGTTGCAAGATAGATGTATCTGGTTGCGCCGCAATTTAAGCAGACCATCGATTCGACTTTCGAAAGGATGTGCTCTTTCATAGCCAGTATTATTTTCTCCCTAGGCTCAAAGATACCTATCGCCTCTCCACCACTCGCTCTTGCAAGCCCTATCTTAGCAAAGAAGCTGGGCTCTTCGCGAACATCTACATAGACTGAAATCTTACCGTTTTGAGCATTCTTCAGAATCTCTTCTGTTTTTTTCACATCGAAATATCTTGAGAAAAGATAGCGGAGCGCTTCTTCGTAAATAACCGAGTATCTCATACTATCCACTAGACGCTGTGTAGCTGTTGCCTCTTCGGAGAGGAAACCAAAAAGCCTTCCGACATGAGTAAATGCAAATCGCATCATCGTGGAATTGTGGACACTACGTTCAAGTTCTCTCCTTGCATTTTTTATCCCATTGAATGCAGAAATTATATGCTCCTGTTTGAGCGCAAATGGTAGTTTAATCATAATGCGATAAGGATCGGAAACCGTTCGAATGCTCTCTCCAATAAGTCTGGAGAGTCTATCTGCGAAAAGCCTTCCGATAGTTCCATTTACCTTGCTTCCGAATGGCGCGTGTATAATAACCAATTCCTTAACTATTTCTATTATTATGGTTTTTTCATCAGGCAGAGGTTTAACATCGCTCTTTCTTCCTCTTCGCATCATACAAGCAGCTTGCGCAACTTCGTACGGTACCGGAATCTCCTCCCCTGCCCAGGATGGTATCGCTATATCTGTTCCAGAGCCTGGTGATGCAAGCACTTCGGTTTCCGTTATATCAGCAATCTGCCAGACCTGTCCCTTCGAGAGAAAAACAGAGCCAACTTCTAAGTTCATCACAAAATCTTCATCAAGAGATGCTATAGCCCTATTAGAAGAGATGTCCTTTAGGACGTAACGCTTTACCTTTGGTATGGTACTCAAGTTTGAGAAATAATACTCTCTTGCTCTCGCTTTTGGTTTTATCCACGCATCCTTTCCATCTTCACGTTCGTCATAAAATATTATGCCTTCCCCATATAGTTGAAGCGCTATCTTTCGCAATTTCTCGTATGTTATTCCATACCCACCTGCCCTGCTTAGAATCTTGTGGGCGTCGGACAGAGTGACACCTGAGAGTTCGATGGCGATGCCGGTAAGCTGATGTGCTATAACATCGAGTGCTCCGCAATCCATATTCTTTTCTTCCAGCCACCCATTCTTTACAAGCGAGATTATAGCTTCTCCTTCGAGTTGATCGTCAAAATCTGTAGCAATTATTATTCCCTTCGGTATTTTTTCTATAGAATGACCAGAACGACCTATTCGTTGCATTAGTCTAGACGCCTGGTGAGGGGAGCCGTATTGTACTACTAACTCAACATCCCCTATATCTATGCCGAGCTCCAACGAAGAAGTGCACAAGAGCGACCTTATCTCCCCCTTCTTAAATTTCTCCTCTGCAGCAATGCGCACCTCTTTCGAAAGGGAACCATGATGAATTTCCACCGATGCGCCTTGCTTTTTTAACCAGGCGCCCACCTCTTCGGCTGTGCTTCTGGTGTTTACGAAGATAAGGGAACGATGAGTATCTGCAAGCTGTTTGAGTCTCTCAAGCCTTTTTTCCTGCTCCTGCATAAATTCGATGGATATATCTATCTCCCTTCTTTTTCCTCCTTCGATTACTTCGTAAGCCTCATTTCCAAAGAGCAATCTTCCTGCTTCCAACTCGTTTGCAACTGTTGCGCTTATCCCTATTCGTTTAAAATCAGCTATCTCCGCGAGTCTTTCTAGAGCCAAAGAAAGCTGAACACCGCGCTTATTATCCAGAATATCATGAACTTCGTCTATTATTACGAATCTTACATTTGAAAGATGGGCGCGCATTATCCTACCGAGAAGGAGCGCCTGCAGGCTTTCTATAGTTGTCAGCATGACATGTGGCGGTGCCTTGCGGTGCTTAGTTCTTTCTGTTTGTGTAGTGTCCCCATGACGGATGTCCCTACTCAGATTATACTTGTCGCACCAGTAATGGAATCTTGAAAGAAGATCTCGATTTAGGGAACGAAGAGGGGTGATATAAAGAGCACATATCCCCTTTTCGTCTGGTTTTATCTTTTCAAGAACTGGAAGGAGCGCAGCTTCTGTTTTACCATAGCCAGTCGGAGCGAGTATAAGAACATTCTTGCCTTCGGCTATTTTTGGTATCGCCTTTAGCTGTATTTCGGTAAGGCCACCGAAGCGCTCTTTTATAAGTTCAGAAGAATTCATCAATATTATTTTTATTTTTCAACTTAAAAAATTATCTTCTGCAAACACAAATAAGCTGTAGATTTAAAGCACTAGCCTTTTGTTTTTCTCGAGATAATAATTTCTCTGTAAGAGGCCCATCCCTCATAAACCCATCTTTTGGTTCCTTATCTTTAAGATGCGCTCTTGCGCACTCTACTTCCTTTATAATCTTTGCAATCTCTTTACTCATCATACACTCACACCTTTGTTTTTTCTGTAATTCCTTCGGTTGGCTTCGCTTTTGATAGCAATAGCACTGAGAGGAATAAAACAGATTTTAGTAATGTTATACTATTAAAACAAATATATTTAAATGTAGATGATAATTTTTTTCTCAGGTTGTTTATACTGAGAGAGTTGATTAAATGAACATATCCGAGTTAAAGACTGGTTCTTTCGAAGGACATATCGAGGGAGAGATCGTAGAGCTCGAAGCCCCGAAGAAGATAACCACAAGATTTGGAAGACAGCTTATAGTCGCAAACGGGACATTGCGCGACGAGAGCGGAGAGATAAAACTTGCACTATGGAACGAAGATGCAACAAGATTCTCAAAAGGAGATCGCATAAGAATAACGAATGGATGGGTATCTGAATTCCAAGGAGAGCTTAAGGTTTCTCCTGGAAAGACAGGAAAGATAGAGAAGGTGCAATGAGTAATTGTTATTTTATTTTTGAACAATTACTTTGAAAACTTCTCGATTAGTTCATCCTTTGATATGTATCCAGAATAAACATCTCCATTTATTACTGTTGTTGGGTATTGCGAAACTGCAAATTGACGCATGAACCCCTCTGCTACTTGACTTCCAATCTCCCCATCAAAGGAATATATCCTTACCTTTATGTTTCGCGTTGCAACTGTATCTCTTGCTGACAGAATATCGACCCCTTGCCTCCCACAATCTGTGCAATTTTTATTTGAATAGAAATAAAGAACAATGATGGTCTTGTCGTTGCAGCTCTCCTTAAGTTTTTTTGAAATGAAGTAAGACTGGGCCTCGAGGATGAAATACTGTTTTTTGAGTTCTGGGGCTTCTATCTTTCTTTTATCTTCCAAGAAAGTCAATTCATATCCTAATTTTTCCCTTTTTTCCTCGATAGAGGAAAGCTCTGACTCATAGAGCGGGCAGAATGCTGATGAGTTATCATCTATAAGATAGAGAAGTTGCATAGTAGCAAGATCTTGCGAAAGGGATTCCACTTCCTTTGAAAGGGTCTGGATGTCAGACTTATCTAGGATCGTGCCTACATACACGCCTGCTATGAAAACAACTACAGCAATCACGAACGCTGCAACATACAAAGACCACGCTATCGTTCTCTCCATTTTCACCACGATGTTTTTTCTCTTCTAATTTCCGCAACCGCCATGAGGACGTTATAACAAACCATTAGATACCAATAGAAGATCATGAAAAGTAAAATATATCTAAGCTTTATCCTTTCGCTTTTAAAACTTGATACTGCTGCGTATAGCCAAACAAATGACATAAGAAGCACGAATACGCCAATTACTGTAAACATGTTAAAACTCATAACCACCGATTCCAGAAGAATATATCGAGTATAGAATGGATTATTAAAAATCGCGTTGAGCAAAAGACCAAGGACTATGAAAAAAGCGCTAAGCGTAGCGAAGTTAAGAGGTATAAAAAACATCCCATAATTTCCGAACTCTGGTTTTATCATGAATTTGTATCTCCAATAGTTCCTAATACCGCCGCGCTGCCATCTAACTCTCTGTCTTAGAAGGTCGCCCATGTTATCAGGCGGTTCTGTATAAACTGTAGAATCATCGCTTACAGAGCTTCTTATCTTATAGTTGTGCTGCTGTATCCGCATAGCGATCTCTTGGTCTTCCACAAGATTGTGTTCGTCAAACCCACCTATCTCCTTGAAAATAGAGGCACGGAATATGCTGAATGGACCTGGCGTCACTGGTACGGCATCTAAGTAGGAGAGTAGCTTTCTGCTGAATAGTATCATAAGGTATTCTATTCTCTGGAATTCCCTTATTACAGAATTACTTGGCGCGATTTTCACTGCTGGCGTTACTGCCATTACCTCGTGATCTTCGAAATATGGCAGAAGCTCCTTTAGGACCTTCGGGGTTACATAAGAGTCTGCATCCATCGTAGCTATGAACTCACCACGAGCTCTCTCTATTCCGTAATTAAGCGCTGCGCCCTTTCCACCATTCTTTTTGCTGAAAACTCGTACTCCATATTTTTCGTATTCCTTTGCCACAGTAGCAGTTCTATCAGTAGAACCGTCATCAACGACGATTACATCCAATTTCTCACGTGGATAATCGAGCGTAAGGATGCTGTCTAAACATTTTTTAAGGTATTTCTCTTCGTTGTATGCCGGTATAACTATTGAGACAAGCGGTGTGTTGCCAGACCATTTTGGAGTGGTGTAATAATCTTTTTTGTATTTGAAGAAGAGAAGAAGAAAAAAGACAGTAGTGTAGATTGTAAAGAACGCAACCGAATAGTTTAGGATGTCTATAAGTTCCATAGTTGTTCCCTACATAAAGAGAAGAGACCTTGAAAAGAAAAGGGCTAGGAACATGCCTATAAGTAGGAATGGAATGAATGGTGGCAATTGGGTGTAAACCCATAGTTCTATATCCAACGATTTCAATCTTTTTATCTCATCTTCCGTCGCGAGCCTTTTTATGTCATATTTTTTTATGATTTCAGCGTTCATCAACTCCAGAGCAATGACATCCTCTGGCTCTAAGTACTCGGGTTTAATCTTCTCTGCAAGCATATAAGAAAGATCATCTTTGTAAACAAGGAAAAAGATTAACACTGCAAAGAGTATTGTTAATATAGTAAAGTAGATTGGAGAGAAAAGTATCGAATTAACATACACATAGGAAAAGATTGCATACGGAACTATCATGAGAAGATATGCAAACCTTGGCCTTTTTTTCTCCTGTCTGAAAAGCTTCATGCCAAATGTTATCATTACGTAAACAGAAAAGAGCAATCCTGCAAATATCATTATCGAGAATATGAATGGCATCCCGAACGGCATCCCTACAAAAGAGGGATGGATCGGAAGGAGGAGCATAACAGAGGCAAGGACAAATAAATCAGCACCGCCGAGCTGGCCGACTCTGTAGAAGATATATCCAATAACTGAGAAGAAGATCGCAACTGCAAGCGAAAATAAAAAGAGTTGCTCCTGATAGAATATAAGATTCGTGATAAATGCAACTGCAAGGAAAACATGCAGAACAGTATCCGGCACATTTTTTCTGTTGAATAAATCGTAATAAGCAGCGACCGAAACTCCTATGAATGCAATTATTAAGCGAAAAAGTTCGCCTGGCATCTGAATATTTCCGAATAC
>Ga0185342_1000392_pt1 | contig 22694 bp, 19 predicted proteins | sample ConPoolayeEmetaG_FD_128045 | JGI IMG/M metagenome (GOLD analysis project Ga0185342, IMG submission 128045) | Hot spring microbial mat communities from California, USA to study Microbial Dark Matter (Phase II) - Cone Pool mat layer E metaG... ...
CGCTGAGTCATGATTTCGAGAGCGGCCCGCTCAGCGATCTTAGGGAAAAGCTCCTGGGGATGGAGGTCTGCACAAAGCGCGAGGCGAAAGAGATCCTGCCTGCGCTCGCAGCCCGGAGTCGTTTCGGATGCGAGGCGCCGCTTCCCCTCCGTCCTTTGCCGATCGTCAGCGAGAGACGGAACGCCCGCCGGCTCAATCCTCCGGAGGGAGCGACGGTTCTTTTCTCCTATGACGACGGCTCGCCCGCGGCCTATTCGAGGAAGCTTGGCCAAGGCGAGGTCATCGTCTTCGGCGCGATGCCGTTTATGGACAGCGAACTGGCCGTGCGTCCATCTGGATGGGAGCATCTCTTAGCGGCGCTTCTTGATGAACTCGACATCGCCCGCGACCTCCCAATCTGGAAGTTCATGTTTCCTCCGACCGGAGGAGAGATCCAATTTTTCGATCCCCTCGTCGCCATTCCTAGGAGTGAATAAGGACCGCCGTTATGTCGTCATCTCCCTCACGGAACAGGGTCGCACAGCATTCGACGAAATCGAAGCGAAATTCAACTCTTACTTCGCCAAGGTCATGGAGTTTATCCCTGCGGAAAAGCGGGAGGCCGTGATCGAGTCGATTGGGCTCTTCTCCGATGCGGTCAGAAAACAGAGCGAGTTTGCCCGCTGTTGCTAGGCCGACAACGATTCGAGCTAAAACGGAAACGCCATAGGATAGAAGCGACCATCATGGAGGATTCAGAGATGGACGAAGAAAAAAGCCCCAACCTGGGCGAAAAGGGGGAAAAGTTCCAGCCCTCTTGCGAATGCGGCCCACAATGCTGCGGCTGGAGCTCGGCCCAGAGCCGGGAGGAAGGCGAAGCTGAAGAAAGCGTTCATTGGATAAAAGGGAGGTCTTCTGCCGGGTTGTTTTCTTGCCGCCGAACGGCTATAGTGATGGGAGAGGAGGCCGAAACCGGCTTTCATGTCCGCTGAGGAAGGAGAAATCTTATGAAAAAATTCATCAGGAATATTCTCTGGCCGACGGATTTCTCGGCTGAAGCCCGGGAAGCCCTTTCTTATGCCGGCCTGTTCGCCGGGAAGTTCTCGGCTGAAATCACGGCCCTCCACGTGGCGCCCGATTTCTCGCCGGCGCTCTACGACGGCTCGCTCCTCCAGAACGAAATCATCCTGAGGACGGACTTGCTGAAAAAGAAGGCCCGGGCCAGGCTGATTTCGGCGGCTGAAAAAAAGGGCGTTGCCTTCCGGAAAATCATCGTCACCGAGGGCTCGCCGGCGAAGAAGATCGTTGAGACGGCGGAGAAAGAACGAGCCGACCTCATCGTCATGGGGCGGAAAGGGCAGTCGATGCTGGAAAAAATCCTCATCGGCAGCGTGGCCAATCATGTCCTCCGGCATTCACCCGTCCCGATGCTTCTAACGAAAAAAGGGAAGAAAAGAGCCGCGATCAAGAAAATTCTTGTGCCGACGGATTTCACGAAAGAGGAAGAGGTGGAAAGAGATGCCGCCTGGAACTTGGCCAGAGCCTTCGGCGCCTCGCTGACTTTCCTCTATGTCCTTGAGCTCTACGGCCATGAGTTCCGGATGGTCGACCGGATGTTCGAGGCGGTCCTGGAGAAGTTCAAAAGCCGGGCCGAAAAGATCGGCCGGGGGGTCGAGGTCAAGAAAGACGTCACGCGGGCGATCAACGCGCCGCTCGGCATCGACGACTATTCCCGCCGAATGAACTTTGACCTCATCGTCATGGCGACCTGCGCCCACGGGCTGGGCCGCTTCTTCCTGGGCAGTACGACCGAGAAAGTCCTCTCGTATTCGGACCTTCCCGTTTATGTCCTGCCGCCCAAGTCCTGCGCCTGAGGCATACGGCGGCGGTCTTGTCCGGCTGAATTCGTCGATCGCTGGACTTTTTTGGAAGGCTTCGAGTTCAATTCCTCCCTTTCCCGGAAACGTAAAATAAGGCTGAGAAAAATTATCCCCTTCCGATCGTCTGAGAAGAAAGAGGCTTCTGCTGCCGGTACCGACCCCGGCGGGCTTTCCCGTTTGCAGAATCCGAGAATGGAAGGCCGTGATTCCTAAGGACAAGAAAATCTGCCGCGTCGCGCTCAACCTCGTCCTTTCCGAAAACCTGATGTTGGTCCAGAAAATCGAAGCCCGTTTTCCCGGCATAAGAGACGTTTTCCAGGCCGATCCTCGAGATTTGGTTTCTTTGGGGATAGAGGAAGAAAAGGCCCGGAAAATCGCTTCGGCCGGACTCATCGACAGGGCGACAGAGGTTCTGGAATGGACGAGAAAGAAAGGCTATTTCGTTTTGACGATCGATGAGCCGGGCTATCCGGAAATGTTGCGCGAAACGTTCGACGTGCCGCCCGTACTCTACGGAGCCGGCCGGGCCGAGGTCTTGAAGGAAGCGTCTGTCGCCGTGGTCGGCGCCAGGCGTCCGACTCCCTTGGGAAGGGCGGTCGCCGAGCGGCTGAGCCGCGACCTTGCCGCCTGCGGCCTCGTGGTCGTCAGCGGCCTGGCCATGGGGATTGATTCGCTGGCCCACTGGGGAGCGTTGAAGGAAGGCCGAACCATAGCCGTCCTGGGGTCCGGGCTTGACTGCATTTATCCCCGCGAGAATCGAGGGCTTTTCGAGAAGATCGCCGAGGAGGGGGCGGTCGTTTCCGAATTTCCTCCATCCATGCCGCCCTTCGGGTTTCATTTTCCCCTTCGCAACCGGATCATCAGCGGGCTCTCCTACGGCGTCGTGGTCGTCGAGGCTTCCCGGCACAGCGGTTCGTTGATCACGGCGAGGCTGGCTTTGGAGCAGAACCGGGAAGTCATGGCTGTTCCGGGAAACATCACCTCCGACCTCAGCTGCGGTACCAACTGGCTGATCAAGCAGGGAGCCAAACTTGTCGAAACATGGCGAGATGTGGTAGAAGAGTTCCCGTCGCCTTTGAGAGAGCGTTTGCTTTCTCGGCAGGCGGCGGAAGAACGGAAGATGCCCGAATTGAGCCCCGAGGAAAAGAAGATCTTTGCCGGTCTCAAGCCGGCCGAACTCACCCACATCGATGAGATCGTCGAGAGAAGCGAAGCCTCGGTATCCGAAGTTTTAGCCCTCCTTCTCAGCCTGGAGCTCAAAGGCCTGGTGCGCCAGGCCCCCGGAAAGCACTTTACGAGGAGTCTTTGATGCAGAAATCTCTGGTCATCGTCGAGTCGCCGGCCAAAGCCCAGACCATCAACCGTTATCTCGGGCCGAGTTATATCGTCAAAGCGTCGATGGGGCATGTCCGCGATCTCCCCAAGTCGAGCTTGGGAGTGGAGATCAAGAATGATTTTGCCCCTAAATATATCGTCCTTCCCGAAAGGAAAAAGACGGTTGCCGAGCTGCGGAAAATCGCCGAGAAGAGCGCCGCCGTGATCCTGGCTGCTGACCCCGACCGAGAGGGGGAGGCGATCTGCTGGCATCTCAGCGAGCTGCTCCGCCCGAGCAACTCCAACATCCGGCGCGTTTTGCTTCACGAAATCACAAAAAAAGCGATCGAAGAGGCGTTCCAGAACCTGGGTGAGCTCGACGGCAACAAATTCAATGCCCAGCAGACGCGCCGCATCCTCGACCGCTTGGTCGGCTATCTTATCAGCCCGCTCCTCTGGCGGAAAATCGGCCAGGGGCTGAGCGCCGGCCGGGTTCAGTCGATCGCCCTGCGCTTGATCTGCGAGCGGGAAAAGGAAATCAAGAGTTTTGTCCCCGAGGAATACTGGTCGATCACGGCTTTGCTCGAGGCCTCGGAACCGCCGGCCTTCCGGGCCGGCCTGGTGAAAATCGACGGCAAGAAACCCAAAATCGGAGATGAGACGAAGGCCCGACAGGCCGTCGAGGAGCTCAAAAAGACTCCGTTTATCCTTGAGGACTTCAAAGTCGAGGAGAAAAAGCGTCATCCCGGGCCTCCTTACATCACCAGCACGCTCCAGCAGGACGGCTTCCGGCTGCTTCAGTTTCCGGTCAAGAAAACGATGTCGGTGGCCCAGAGACTGTATGAGGGCCTTCCCATCGGCGATCGAGGCCCCGTCGGACTGATCACTTATATGAGGACGGATTCCGTCCGAATTGCCGACAGCGCCCTGGCTTGGGCGAGGAGTTATATTGAAAAGACGTACTCCAGAGATTATCTTCCGCCTCACGCCAGGGTCTTCAAGAACAAGAGGAAGACTCAGGATGCCCACGAAGCCATCCGGCCGACTTCTCCCGATCTCCCGCCTGAGGCCGTCCGGCCGTATCTTAAAAAAGACGAATTCGATCTTTACCGGTTGATCTGGAACAAATTCATCGCTTCCCAGATGAGCCCGGCAAGAGTGGAGGAGACGGAATTTTCCATTCGCGCCGGGAGATGCGAGTTCAAGGCGAAAGGGGAAATCGTGCGCTTCGAAGGTTATTATATCCTTTACCCCGGGTTGAGTAAGGATGCGGTCATCCTGCCCCGGGTCGAGAAAGGCGAGATTCTTCGCCTCGTCGATCTCGAATTGAAGCAGAATTTCACTCAGCCCCCGCCGCGCTATACCGAAGGGAGCCTCGTTAAGGAGCTGGAGGCTAAGGGGATTGGTCGGCCGAGCACCTACGCGCCGATCATCGCCACTCTTCAGAATCGGGTTTATGTGATCAAAGAAAAAGGGAAATTCATTCCCACCGATCTCGGCATGTTCGTTACCGATTTTTTGGTGGCCCATTTCTCCGACCTGATGGAGGTCAAGTTTACCGCCCGGATGGAGGAGGAACTCGACCGGATCAGCGAGGGAGAACAGAACTGGCTGGAGTCCTTGCGGCGCTATTATGCTCTGCTGAGCCAGGATCTCGCCCAGGCGGGAAAGAGCGAAAGCGTCAAGGGAAAAGGCATCCAGCTCGAGGAGAAATGCCCGCTCTGCGGCCGGCCGCTCGTGATCCGCGAGGGGCGCTATGGCCGATTCAAGGCCTGCTCCGGTTATCCTGAGTGCAAACATAAGGAAAGTCTGAACAGGGTGGAAACGACGAACCTGGACGAGAAATGTCCGACCTGCGGGGCTCATCTTGTCCGGAAAAAAGGGCGCTACGGCTTTTTTGTTGCCTGTTCGAACTACCCGCAGTGCCGGTACATCAAGAACGATAAGGGAGAGAAAAAAGACACCGGGATCGCCTGTCCCCTCGGCTGCGGCGGGACGATTCTCGAGCGGAAAACCCGGCGGGGGAAAATTTTCTACGGCTGCAGCCGATTTCCCAAGTGCCGCTTCGCCACCTGGCATCAGCCCGTGGATCGGCCCTGTCCGCGCTGCGGTAAGCCGGTTCTCCTGCGCCGGTTCATAAAGACCGGAGATGAGTTCATCTGTCGCGACGAAAAGTGCGGCTACAGGGAGAAGGCCGGGCAAAGCGAGACGGATGCAGGGGGTGGGAAGACTGAAACGCTGGCTCGGTGAATTTCTCGACTATTTGCGGCACGAACGCAACTCGTCCGCCTATACAATCACCGCCTACCGGCGCGACCTCGGACAATTTTTCGCCTACCTCGAGGAGAGAGGCTTGACCCTGCGCCAGGTCGACAATCTCCATATCCGGGGCTTTTTGGCCTTTCTCCATGAGCGACGGCTGAAGAAAAGCACTCTGGCGCGCAAGCTGGCGGCCGTCCGCTCGTTTTTCCGTTTTGGGGTTAAGAAAAAATGGTTTGCCGAAAACCCCGCCAAGGCGGTATCGACGCCGAAACAGGAAAAGCGCGTGCCATCCTTCCTCACCGAGGAAGAGATGTCCGATCTGCTGGAAATTCCGCGAGGAACGAGGCCGCTCGACTTGCGCGATAAGGCCATTCTCGAGCTTCTCTATGCCACCGGAATTCGGGTCGGAGAACTCGTCGGAATCAATATCGAAGACTTCAGCCTGTCAGAGCGGTCGGTGCGGGTGCGGGGCAAGGGGAAGAAGGAGCGGATCGTTCCTTTCGGGAGAAAGGCCGAGGAGAGGCTGAGAGAGTACTTGAGAGTGCGAGCGGAGCTACTGCGGAGCCGGATCGGCGAGCGGGCGCTTTTCCTGAACTATCAGGGCGGAAGGATCAGCCCTCGCTCGATCGAGAGGATCGTCGACCGGTCGATCCGCCTGACGGCGGTCAGGAGAAAGATCAGCCCTCACTCGCTCCGCCACTCGTTTGCTTCCCATCTTCTCGGCCGGGGAGCCGATTTGCGCGTCATCCAGGAGTTGCTCGGACACGAGAGCCTGGCCACGACCCAAAAATATACTCATCTCAACCTCGGTCAGCTGATCGACATCTATCGAAAAAGCCACCCGCGCTCATAGATTTCTCCTTATCCTCAGTCCGCCGGAAGCGATGGCAATGAGAAGGACCTCGCCCGGCGGAGTCGTAAACGGTTGACGGAAAGACCATACGGAAATCGACCGAAGTTGACGTTCGTTTTCGGGTCGATTTTCTATCTTGTTGATTATCCATCGGATCAATGAAGAGCCGAGTTGGCCTCGAGTTTGCATAAAGATCAGGCGAAAGGAGGCCATCATGAGGACTGTGAAACTCGGAGCATTGGTTGTCGGGTTGATCATCGGCCTGTCACTCCAGCCTCTCCTCGCTCTTCAGGCGGGAGGCAAGGCCGTCGATCAAAAAGTCAACATCAACACGGCATCCCTGGCTGAGTTGCAGAAGCTGCCCCGGATCGGGCCGGCCATCGCTCAGCGGATCCTCGACTTTCGGAAGGAAAACGGCAACTTCAGGCGCATCGAAGATCTGATGAAGGTCCGCGGGATCGGCGAGAAGGTGTTCAGCGAGATCAAGGATCTCGTCACCGTGGGTGCCGAGAGTGCAACGAAGTGAGTGAAGGAAGGGGGCACTGCCCCCTTCCCTTCATCCAGCCTCAGAAGGACTCAAAATCGGGCTTTTCGGCCGAGAGCGAAGCGAGAAATTGCCTCATTTTCCGGAGAGCCCGGCCGCGGTGGCTGACCCGGTTTTTTTTCTCGGCCGAGAGCTGGCCGAAGGTCAGGCGGAATGGATGGTAATAAAAGATCGGATCATAGCCGAAACCGGAGGCTCCGGCCGGCCTGAAGGCGATGCGGCCATGAACCTCGCCCTTGACTTCCCGGAGGATCTTTCCTTTCCTGGCCAGAACAAGACAGCAAACGAACCTGGCCTGGCGCTTTTCCCAGGGAACGCCGTTCATCAGACGCAGGACCCGGCGGATATTTTTCCGGTCGGTCGCTCGCGGGGCGGAAAAGCGGGCCGAAAAGATTCCCGGCGCGCCGCGGAGATGTCTTACCTGGAGGCCGGAATCCTCCGCCAGAGTGAGATGAGGATTCTTCAGGCTGTAAGCCAGGCTTTTCAACCTGGCATTCTCGAGAAAGGTCTTCCCTTCCTCCTTGACTTCCTCTGTGATGCCGAGGTCGCGGAGAGAGAGAAAATCAAGAGGAAGATCGGCCAGGGCAAAAGCGATCTCGCGGAGCTTGCCCGGATTGGAAGTGGCGACGAGGATTTTGGTCTTACTCGATCTTGATTTCAAGAATTTCGCCCATATCGAAGAGGCTCTGGTTGAATTGACGCTCTTTCTCCTCCGAAGAGGAGAATGAGATCGTCACGAGCGAGATGTTCCGTTCCTTTTTCAAATTCAATTCGGCCAGCTTGAGCCCGAGATGAAAGATCAGTTTTCTGAGGTTGATCAGAATATCCGGGCTGTCTTTGATTCGGAGATGATAGTGGTAGAGGGTTTTCTTGAGGTGCGTTTCTTCCACCCGGCGGAAGACGATGAGGGTCGCCATGACCAGGGCCGCGGCGATCACGGCGACAAGATAATAACCCGCTCCGATCGTCAGTCCCATGACCGTTACGGTCCAGAGCGTGGCCGCCGTGGTCAAGCCGTGGACCATTCCCTGGGACTGAATGATCGTCCCGGCGCCGATGAAGCCCATGCCGGTGATGACGGCCGCCGCCAGGCGCAGGGTATCGCCGCTCATTGCCTCCTTTCCCTGGAGAACGACCTGGGAAAGGATCATCGCCAGGGCGGCGCTAAAGCAGATGAGGATGTGGGTCCGCAGTCCGGCCGGTTTCTGGCTGGCCTCGCGTTCTAGACCGATGATTCCGCCGAGGGCAATGGCCAGAAGGAGCTTGAGGAGAATTTCGACGATCGTCATGGCAGGCCCCTCCCGGAGGTCGGAATTTCACGCACGGCGATAATTTATCACAACTCCCGGGGAGGGACAAGACAGCGGGCGGGCCGCCCCTGCATCCGCGGTGTGATGCCGCACAGCTTGCGCCCGCCGCTCGTGAAGAGCTTTTATGGAAAAAAGAAAGAAAGGACCAAAAGAATCAGGATGGCGCCGGTCAGGGCGGCGATGAGAGGGTTCTGGAGGAGACTTTCCGGCTCTTCCATGATCTCCTGCTCGCCGAGCGTCTTATAGAAAAAAAGATACAGATAAACCAAAAGGAGAGGAGAAAGATAAACGAGCCAGCGGAGGTTCCGCCGAACGGCGAAGTCGAGGAAACTTAGGAGAAAAACGGCGGCGCTGGCGACCATCCCCAGAAGGAGGGACGCTTTGGAATAGCGCTTATGGGAGAGCCGATAATCCACGGCTCTGCCCTTGAGGAGGCGGAATTCCGAAAGCCTCTTGGCCGTCATCAGGAAATTTCCAAACGACCACCAGGCGATGAGAACGGCGGCGGGAGGAAAGAAATTCCCGGGAGCAAAGGAAAACCAGCCGATGAGAAAACGGATCGGGTTGTTCGCCGACTCCGATATCGAATCGAGGAAGGGGATGTCTTTGGCTCGGATCGGCTTGATGTTGTAGACAAACCCGGCCCCAAGCAGCGCCAGAAGGGACAGGAAAAACGGCCAGGAAAAAAAGACTTTGGCCGCAAGAAAGGCCGCCGCAGCGAGACCGGCGCCGAGGAGGAGGAACGGCCCTTTGCGGATTCGTCCTTGGAGGTAAGGGCGGTTGCGCTTGACGGGATGATGGGCGTCAAAGGGGGCGTCGACGATCTCGTTGACGACATAGTTGGCCGTCGAAATCGCCCAGGTCAGGAGAAAAGCGAGGACAAGCCGGAAAAAAATTGTTGCGGCGCTCCACGAAGAAAGAACATCACGGTGGAGATAGAAATAGACGGCGCTGCCCAGGAAAATGGCGGTGCTGCGCGGCCATCGTTCGAGCCGCAGTCCGCGAAGGTAGGAATTCAAGCGAGCCGGTCCTTTCGGGCATAGATCTCGAATGAATCTCCGAGCGACAATTTTACCGGAATCTTTTTAAAAAACAAAGCCAGGCCGCGAACCCTGAGAAGCCTGTAAAAAACGGCCTTTCTCGAAAGCAGATAATGGAGGCTGAACGTCCAGGAGTAACGGCGTTCGAGAATAATCGAGAACCCGGCGCGTCCGAGAAGAGCCGCGAGCGACCTCCGGGAGAAAAATGACAGATGGGCCGGCCGAAGATGCCACCATCTCCGTCCGGCGATCCTGGCCGCCAAGCTGTGGATGTCCGGCGTGACGAGCGCCAGGATTCCTCCCCGGTGAAGAATAGTCGCGGCTTTTCTGATCGCCTCAAAAGGCGAAGGGGTGTGCTCGATGAAATCGATCATCGTCACCACGTCGCAGGATTCCGGCTCGACGGCCACCGCCTCGAATGCTCCTTGCCTCAAGTGAAGCCCGTACTTTTCCGCTGCCAACTTCACTGCCCAGGCGCTCGGCTCGGCGCCGTCAGGGACGAACCCGCGGCTCCGGGCGAGGGCCAGCAGGATGCCCGTTGCCGCCCCGACATCGAAAAGGCGGCTTCCCGGCGCCGTCGTCTTTGCCAGGCGGTCGAGAATGGGCCGAAAATTGCGGGCCCGCCCTTCCGCTTCTTCCTCATAGAGGGGATCTTCGACCTCGCCGTAGAGGCGGAACAGATACTCCGGCGAGGGGCAGGGGTCGGCGAAGATGTGGCCGCAATCCCGGCAGCGGCTGAGGTCCCAGATTTTTCCGTACCGATGGTCGGTGATTTTGATCTCATCTCGAGTTAATCGATCGGAATATGTCCCTTTTTTATAGGCCCGGATCGACCGACCACCGCAGGCCGGGCAGGAATCCGGGTGGAAGAAAAGCCCGTTCCCGCTCGTCATTTTATCGCCGGAGAAGATGCTTGAACCAGAAATCAACGGCCAGGTGGGAGGCGTGATCTCTTTTCTTGCCGCCGAACCCGTGTCTCTGGTTTGGATAGAGCATGTATTCGAACGTCTTGCCCTCGTCCATCAGGTGATCGATAAGCTGGACGCTGTTTTGCATATGGACGTTGTCGTCCATGTCGCCGTGCTCGATGAGGAGAACGCCTTTGAGTTTGGAGGCGTGGGTCAGGACCGATCCGAACTCGTAGCCCGGCTTGTTTTCGGACGGTGAATCCATGTATCTTTCGGTATAGACCGAATCGTAGAGTTTCCAGTCGGTGACCGACGAACTGGCGATTCCGTGGGTGAACGCCTCGGCGCCGTAGGTCAACGCCAGACAGGTCACGTACCCGCCGTAACTCCCGCCGGTGATCCCGATTCTCGAAGGATCGATGAACGGTTGCTTTCTGAGCCACCGGACGGCTTCCATCAGGTCGTGCATCTCCCATTTTCCCAGGTTCCGGTGCATCAGGGCCGTCCCCTTTTTACCGAAATGACCGGAGCCGCGATGGTCGACGCTCAGAACGATGATCCCTTCCTGCGCGAGGTAGAGCTGGGCCAGCGAAGGGTAGGTGTCGGAGACCGTTGAGGAACCCGGGCCGCCGTAAATCTGAAAGAGAGCGGGATAGGACGCGGAGGGGTTGAAATCGGGCGGCAAAATCCAGTAAGCGGGGAGTTCAAGTCCGTCTTCTGTAGGGATGAAAAACAATTCCTTTCGGCCGAGGGCGTATTCCGCCCGTTCCGGCGTTTCGCTGCGCTCGATGGTCCGGATCGTCGTCCCGTCGGTCCGGCAAAGGTCGAGCCGGAGAGGCGAAGAAGCGCTCGAATAGGAATCAAGAAAATAGCTTCCGCCGGGAGAGAGCTGAGCCCGGTGCGTCCCCGGTTCTTTCGTCAACCGCTCGAGGCCGTGGCCGTCAAACCCGACGCGGTAGAGATGAAGTTCGGGCGTTTTTTCCCTGTTGGCTTGGAAATAGACGAGACGATTCTTCTCATCGACCAGGCTGATCGCCGCCACCTGCCAGGGGCCTTCAGTCAGGCGGGCCTTCAAACGGCCGTCAAGGCCGTAGTGATAGAGATGGCGCCAGCCGTCCACGTCGCTACGCAAAAGAAAACCGCTTCCGTCCTTAAAAAAATAAAGATCCTCGAAAAACTCGACCCAGGAGGGCTGCTTTTCGTCGAAGATTTCCTGCTTTTTGCCCGTTCTGAGGTCGATCTCGTAAATCTTGAGATTGTCCTGACCGCGGTTCATCCACTGGATCGTGAGGCGGTCGCCCGAGGGATGCCAGAACGGCCAGGCGACATAGTGGTCGGCGTTCTCATCGAAGTCCGCCCAGATGATGTTGTTCTCCGGCAGGGTCGCAATTCCAACTCTGACCCGGGGATTCGGATCGCCTGACTTCGGGTAGCGCTGGATTTCGAGCTCGCCATGAGTCCCCGAGGAGCGGACAAGATGAAAGACGGGAACCGGCCCGTCATCGAACCGGAGGAAGACGATCCGGCGGCTGTCCGGTGACCACCAGAACGCGGCGTAGCGGGAGCCCCGGCCCAGAATCTCTTCATAATAAACCCAGGACGCCCAGCCGTTGTAAACGGTCTCCGATCCGTCCGTCGTGATCTGATATTCGAGACCCGTCTCGAGGTCGCAGGCATAGAGGTTGTTGTTCCGGGTATAGGCGAGAAATTTCGAATCAGGCGAGAGACGGGGATTTCGCTCCCGGCCCGAAGCCGCAGTCAACCGGCGGAACAAACGGGCCTTGGGCCGGAAAAGATAAAGATCGTCGCCCATCTCATAGATGAAAAGATCATGATTCTTCCCCACCGCGACGGCGGCTTCCGCGTCGATCCCCTGGGGGAGGTCTTTTTCCATGGCTCGATAATCGAGAAACAGGGTCTTTTCTCCGTTTTTGGCCGAGACTTTGATCAATTTCGACGCCCGCGTCTTTTCATCGCGCTCGCGGACGAGATAATGCTCGTCATCGAACCAGGAGACCGGCGGAATCGTTTTGAACAGCCTGGGCTCCTTGTTTTCATAAGCCTGACCGTAGCTGATTTTTTTCTGGGGTGCCTCGCCGGCCAAGAGGGGATATGTCGTCGCGATGAGAAAAGCCGACGTCAGGATGAGGATTGATGGGTTGCTTCGTTTTCTCAGCATCGTTGACCTCCTATGCTCTGGAGAGATTCTCCGTATCGTCCGGAAATCATATTATAAGGCCGCGCTCCGGGACAAGCGCTGAGCGCCGAGAGTAAAGCCTCAGGGTTTGATCATTCGCTTGCCGAGTTCTGTCCGGACATAGAAATCGGATCCCCAGGCCCGGATGGCCGAACCACCGGTCTCTTCCAGGCCGCAGGTAATGATTTTTGGGCCCATCGTCAGGCAATCCCAGATTTCCCCCGCGTGGCCGTTCAGGAACTGAAAGAAACACTCGTCTTCTCGGGAGGAGATGACGGCCAGGTTTCCGCTGCTTCGCTTCGCGCCCAAGGTCGGCTGTCCGAGGGCAACGATGATCCGGCCGCTGAAATCGATGTTGACGCCGTTCACCCGGCCGGGAAAAGAGGTTGGAATAGCCGTTGAAGTCGCGGCTCCGAAATCGATCCAGCGGAAAAGAGGCCCCGGCGGCGAAGCCCGCTCTTCCTCGACCGTCAGGATTTTGGAGCCGGGTCTCGTCCGGATGAACCGGACGGGGGCTTTCAACCCTTCGACGGCGGTCATCTTCCGGCTATCGAGGTCCCAACAGCGGAGAACTCTGTCCTCCCCTGCGCCATAGATTCGTCCGTTCTGATCGACGGCGAGAGACAGGAGGGGAGCGGAAGGGGATTCAAAAACCGCCACCTTTTTTTCGAGAAAGTTCCAGACCCGAATCGACCCGTCGGCTTGAGCTCCGACAATAATATCGGGAGGAAAAGAGGCCAAGCGCTGGATGGGGGATTTCGGGCCGGCGATGACGGTGAATTCATTGCGCTCGAACGAAAGGCCGAAAAAACCTCGCTCGGGCGCGGCGAGATAAAAGTTCCGGCCGAGAAGGACAAAATCGCGAACTCCCTCGACGCAGGAAGAAAAGAATCTGCAGTCGAGGAACGTCAGGACAAAAACAAGCCCTTCCCTCCCGATTCCGGCGATTTGGTCCTGGGCATAGAACCGGATGCGTTCGGGTTTGAGATCGCCGAGGGGGACGGTCTCGAGAAGGTTGGGGCTGGCCTCGAGATCCTGATTCAGGATCGGTCGGAGCCTTCTCTCGGCGGGAACGAAAGGCCTCGTCTTGAAAGACGGCCAGGCTTCCTCTTCAACAAGGAAATCTTCCCGGCGAAGGCGCAGGTTCTCCTGCTTCAGGGGCAGAGAGTTCTCTTCTGCGGAAAAGCCGCCGATCCGGATGAACTCGCCCCAGGAATCGATGCGCCGTTTATCGAAAAGTTCTTTCGTCTCCTGGCTGTCGAGCCTGGCGGCGCAGGAGTTGTCGAGGTCATAAAGAATGACCAATCCTTCCTGGTAGAACGAGGTGTCTTCAAGCGCCGGATCCTCCAGGAACGCCAGGTGGAGCTTGACGCTTTCCAGAGCGATCTCCCGTTCTTCCAGGTTCAGCCGCCGGGTGGAAAAGTCCGCCCGAAAATTGACTTCGACGTCGAGCTCGCCCTGATTATAGAAAAAATCGATGACTCGCTGGAAATAATCTCTATCCCGGCAGCCGTCGAGGATGATCAGGCGTTTATCTCGATGCTCCTCCAGAAACGCGAGGAAATAGGACTTGGGGTCGTCCTCTTCCTCGGAAAGCGGATAATCGTGGTAATAAGAGGGGTCGATATGCTTCCTGAGCCAGCGCAGACCGAGAAGGCGATTGAAAATTTTCTGCCCTTTTTTCGTGTCCCGCATGAGATAGAGGATTTCGTTCGCTCGGAGTCCAGCGAATCCCCCGGCGATGGCCTGGCAAAAATAGGTTTTTCCCGTGCCGGAATCGCCGTTGACGGCCATGATGACCCTTTTTTTCGTCCTCAGGAGATGATGGAGTGTTTCGGAGAGCTCATAGAGTCCGCGCTCGGCCGGTTTTAAGCCCAGGATGCTGATCGCCCCGACATGGTAAAGATAGAGCGAATGGATGAACTCCGGTAGGCCGATTTTCTTCAGCCCGTTCGCCGCCTCCTCGAAGGTCGGCTTGTCTTTTTCCTTGAGCAATTTGAGCAGAGCGATGACCAGGTCGGCACTCAACCCGCCGCTCGCGTCCTTCTGGGCCCGGCCAATTTCGCCCAGCGTCCAGGCCAGATAGGTTTTGAGGCGAGCCGACGGATGATCGGCGTAGCGAACGAGGCTCGGAATCGCCGGGACTGAAGCCAGACCGATTTTTCCCAGGGCCCAGATCGCTTCCTCTTTCTGTTCGAGCAGGAGGGAGGCGGTTTGTGAATTCCCTTCCGGGCCGACGATTTCGTCGGGCGCGTCGAGAACTTCCGCCAGAAGACCCACCGCTTCGGGTTCTCTGAGCTGGCCCAGGGCATAGATGAGGTTTTCCCTGATTTTGGTCAGGCTCAAGGGAAAGCGCTTCAGGCCACGCAGAAGCGTTTGCGCGGAGCGGGGATCTCGCAGGACGCTGAGAATGACCGAGGAAAGATATGGGATCCCGCTTTCGACCTCGAGCCGGGGATCGAGGAGGAGTCGAAGGCAAGGGAAAAGCATAGCCGAGGAGATGTTGGTTACGATCCCCATCGGCGGCTGGATTTTTTCGCCGATCGCCCCGTAAATTTCTTCTTTGTTCGGACGATCTGCGGCGGCGGAGAGGAGCCTTTCGAGAGAATCCGAAAGCCGGGCTTCCTCAGACAACTCCGCGAGCATTGAATCGATAAAGGGCAGGCGACAGATCCTCCTGGCCGCTTCTTCGAACTCCACCCTCTCCGCCTCATTGAGAACGCGGCGTTCCTGCTCTTCGAGCTTTTCCAGCCGCCGGCGACAATCCTGCCGCAAAGTCCGGCGTTCGATATCCCATTCCGAACCTTCCAGCCCGGCGTTCCGGCGGTCGATTTCTCGCCCCAGGATCCAGAGCAGGGCATCGTGAAGAAGAAGAAACAGCTCGGCCGAATGCGCTTGAGGAGCGGTTTTCCCTCCAAGTTGACGATCGCTTTCCGGCTTTTGAAGATCAGCGGTGATGAGAGCGACGGCGGCCTCCCACGCCCGGCCTTCAAGAAGAGGGGCAAAGACGGCTTCAAGACGCTCGCGCATCTCTTTGGCATCGCTTGTCTTAAGCTGGTAAAAGAGCTCGTGTGAGATCCGATCCCGAAGGGTTTTCGGGAAATCCTCCCATTCCCCGCGCCGGTTCAAGAAAGCGGTTTTCTTGGGATCGAATCGAGCGAGGGCGGATAGGGCCGTTTCCACAGCGGCCCTCAACGGCGGGGCGGCGACGGATTGATATGGATCTCTCATCAGCCCGACGCTGGCGGAATTACCTGGCTAAAAGGAGGCCTTTGATATCTTCTTCGATGTTGCTTGTCTCGACACGGAAAAGGAAGCCTTCGCCGTATGGGTCGCGGCGGAGAAGCGACGGATCGTTGTCAAGCTTTTTATTCAGCTCGACGACCCGGCCCGAGACAGGCGACCAGATGCGGTGGCTGAGTCCGTCGGCCGAGGTGACTTTAGCGCAGATCTCTCCCTGAGCGATGACCTCGTTTTCCTTGGGAAGCTCGAGCGCGGTAATCAGGCCGATGCTCTTCAGGAATTCACGGACAACGCCGACCGCGGCCCGGCGATCGCTTTCGACCTTGAGCCAGGTGTGGCCGATCATGTAATAATAACCCGCCGGGATGCGGTAGGCGGCTTCTTCGCCCGACTCCGTGCCCTCTCCCTGAGCCTTCTTGAACGCCCGGGAGACCAGGCTTCGGAGGTCGGCCGGAGTGAAGGGCTTGGGAAGGTAGTCGAAGGCTCCCATTTTGACCGATTGGACGGCGGTCTTGATGGTCGGATATCCGGTCACCATGATGACGTTGACTTCCGGCCGCGCTTCCTTGAGCGCCTGGAGAAGGTCGAGGCCGCTGATGCCGGGCATCATCAGGTCGGTGATGATGAGGTCATAGGCGTTCTCCTTGTCTTTTTTCAGCGCCTCCTCGCCGCTCAGAGCCATATCGACTTCGTGATCGTCGGCCACGATGGCCTGACGAATGCTCTTGCAGACGGTGATTTCATCGTCCACGACCAGAATTTTTCGCTTTTTCTTTTCACTCATGAGTGCCTCCTGGCTTTTGATGTTCCGTTTGATCCTCCAAAGGGAAGCTCAGCGTGAAAACAGTTCCCACGCCGACTTCGCTCTGGACATCGATCTTTCCCTCGTGCTGTTCGATGATCCCGTAGGTGACGGCCAGGCCGAGCCCTGTCCCCGAGGTTTTCGTGGTGAAAAAAGGATCGAAGAGTTTGGGCAGATTTTCTTTGGGAATGCCCACGCCGCTATCGATAAACCGGACTTCGATGAATCGGTGATCCTCCGAGAGCTGGGAGGAGATGACGAGTTGGCCTCCCTTGGGCATGGCATCGCAGGCGTTGAGCATCAGGTTCCAGAAGACCTGTTGGATCTTGTTTTTATCGAGTCGGATCGGGGGCAGGGCCGGGTCGAGCTCCTTGATAATCTTGATGTTCTGGAACGAGGCCTGGTTTTCGAGCAGTTGGCTCGTCCGTTCGATCAGTTCGTTGATCTGGACAAACGCTTTTTGAGGCGGATTCTGACGCGCGAACTCGAGCAGGCCCTTGACGATCTGAGTGCACCGCGCCGTCTCCTCGGCGATCAGACTCAGGTTTTCGTAGAAAGCCTGCTTTTTATCGATCTTTTCCAGCATCAAATGGGTGTTGAGGAGAATGGAGGTCAGGGGATTGTTGATTTCGTGGGCCACGCCGGCCGCCATTTTGCCGAGCGAAGCGAGCTTCTCGGACTGGATCAAGTGCGTCTGCATCTGGCGGAGCTCTCGGGTTCGCTCCTCGACTCTTTTTTCCAGAGTCTTGGCCCACTGAACGAGGTTTTCGTTGGCCGACTTCAGGTTTTCAGTCATGACATTGAACGACTGGGCCAGCTGGCCGACTTCGTCATGGACGTCGATGTCGACCCGGTGGTTGAGATCTCCTTGAGCGATTTTTTTGGTCGCCAGGACCATGCGCCGCAAAGGATTGGTGATGCTTGAGGTCGTGAAAAAGAGGATGATGAGCAGGACGATCACACACAGGCCGGCGATGCCGGTGAAGGTGAGCATGACTCGATTCCTCAGGTCAATGTAGGGCTTCTCGAGCATCCCGACATAGAGCATGCCGATGATTCTCCCGCCGAGATCCCGGATCGGCTCATAGGCGGTGATATACCAGTGACTGACGACGAAGGCCCGGCCGACCCAAGGCCTCCCCTGCTTGAGGACGGCGTCATAGACTTCTTTCGAGACTCGCGTCCCGACAGCCCGTTTCCCCTCTTCATCGACGACGTTGGTCGAGATCCGAAGATCGTTCTGAAAGATCGTCACGGTCCCGATTTCTTTGTCTTTGTATTTCTCTTCCTTGAAAACGATCTCCTTTACGCGGTCGACGATCTCAAAATTGCGGTTGAGCAGGATCCCTCCGTAGAGGGCTCCCAACACCTGGCCCCGACGGTCGATGATCGACGCCGCGGCCTTGAGCATCATCCCGTCCTCTTCGTGATCTTCGGGCCGCGGGACCGCCATCGGCGTCGGAATGAACTGGAGATAGGCCCGAGCGGCCAAGTCCTCGCCTTCTTTGAGAAGCTCAGCCCGCGGGACGAGCTGGGTGGCGGTCACCGTCGCGCCGTCGAGAGCCCGGGCGATGAGCGGATCACCTGTTTGGTCATCGCCAAAGATGGAGGGATTTCGGGCGCGGAGGACGACTCGACCTTGATCGTCCGTTAGGGTGAGGATATCGAGGTTGAAGTCTCTGCGGACGCGGTCCAGGATGCGGAGCAGGGTTTCTCGATCGCCCGAAAGAAGAGCGGTTTGGAGAGAATCCCGTCCGGCATTGAGGAAGACGATGTCCCGGATATCGTTCAACTTTTCGTTGTACACCATCCAGGCGGAGGCGAGGTCGTGGCGGACCTTGGCCTGAGCCAAACCGAAAATCGTCTGGTGTTCGAGGCGGGTGCCGAAGAAAAGGGAAATCAGCCCGCCAAACAGGATAATGACAAGAGAACTGAGGATGAACTTGATCCGGAGAGGAAGATCAAGGAATTTACCGAGCGGCCGGCGGAAATCGATCCTGATCAAGCTCATCCCTCATTTTAGGTAACGGCGCCGGTTTTTGCAAGCCGGCGCGGATTGGCCAACGAATTCCAAACCCGGCGAGGCAGCCCCACCCCCCGCTTTCATCGAGTCCCAGGCCGCGGCTTTTCATTGGAATTCGAGATTCGACGACGCGAAGAAAAAATTCCTTGACAGAGGACGGAGGGTGTTGTATGTTTACTTAGTCTATTGATTAAGTCGACAATAGTCCCCAGGAGGCGAGATGAGGCTCTCGACGAAGGGAGAATATGCCAGCCGGGCGATGCTGGAGCTCGCCCGCTTTTATGATAAAAAACCGCTTCACATCCGGGACATCGCCAAAGCTCAAGACGTCCCGCAGCGCTTCCTGGAGCAAATTCTCCTCCAGCTCAAACGAGCGGGCTATCTCCGAAGCCGCAAAGGGCCGGACGGCGGCTATTCCCTTTCCCGTCCCCCGGGTGAAATCACCGTCGCCGAGGTCATCCGGGTGATGGACGGCCCTCTGGCGCCCATCGATTGCGTCAGCGTCACCGCCCACGAAGTCTGTCCTCATGAACGATCGTGCGGCCTCAAAGGGCTCTGGAAAGAGGTCCGGGACGTCGTGGCCGAAATCCTGGAAAAGACGACGTTCGCCGACCTGGTCGAGCGGTCGGAGAAGATCTCGAGACAGGAGAGAAAAAGGCGGGAATGATTTTTGTTTTTCTTTTTTTAGTCGATATTATTTATAGATTATATCGATTATAGATCATCGAATAAATGGAGAAAAAACCCGGAGAGAACGGATCGGGAAATGAAGCCGACGAGCAGCCAGCTTCATTTTGATCGGCCGAAGCTCCAAGGAAAGAAGGAGCTGCTCATGGCAAGACGGACGAAATATTTGATCGCGGCAGCTCTGGTCGCTGCCCTGGTCGGCGCTGCCGAACCCCGCCGGCCAGAGGCGGCGGACCCGGATTTTTCTCAATCCGAGCTGAGCGGAGATATTGCCCTCTCCGGAGCCTGGGCTCTCTACCCCATGGCCCTTCGTTGGAGCGAGGAATTCCGCAAGCTGCATCCCCGTGTTCGGATCGACGTTCAGGCGGGCGGAGCCGGAAAGGGGATGGCCGACGCCCTGGCCGGGATGGTCGACCTGGGGATGGTCTCGCGCGAGATTCATCCGGTTGAGCTCGAGAAAGGAGCAATCGCTTTTGCCGTTTGCAAGGATGCGGTCGTGGCGACGCTCAGCGCCAGAAATCCCTTCCTGGCCGAAATTCAGAGAAGAGGGCTGCGCCGGGAAAATTTGATCGCCGTCTGGATCGACGAAAAAGCTCGAACCTGGGGCGGACTCTTGGGAACTGAGGACCGTTCTCCGATCCGCGTCTACACCCGCTCCGACGCCTGCGGCGCCGCGGAGACCTGGGCGCAATATCTGGGAGGGAAACAGGAGGATCTCAAGGGAGTCGGCGTTTATGGCGACCCCGGCCTGGCCGAGGCGGTCCGCCGCGATTCGTTCGGCCTCGGGTTCAACAATATCAACTTCGTCTATGACGCCAGGACGGAAAAGCCCCTTCCGGGGCTCGCCGTTCTTCCGCTCGACCTCAACGGCAACGGCCTTCTCGACCCGGAGGAGGATTTTTATCGGACCCGGAGGACGATCGTCGCTGCGATCGCCCGTGGAGCCTATCCGTCTCCTCCGGCTCGCGACCTTTATCTTGTGACCAAAGGCCGGCCCCGAAAGCCCGCTGCGGTCGAGTTCTTGCGCTGGATTCTCGGCGAAGGCCAGGCCTATGTCGGCGAAACCGGCTATATTTCTTTGCCCTTGGACCGCCTGGCCGCCGAGGCGAAAAAACTCGAGGCCCGATGACGTGAGGATGAGGAGGCTTTTCAAGGACCGGCTGGCCGGCCGGACGATGCTTGTTCTCGCCGGAGTCCCGGCTCTCCTTGTGCTCTTGATGCTCGCCGGGCTCATCGCGAAGGCTCGGCCGATTCTTTCCCAAAAGCCGTTCTTTTCTCTCCTTTTTTCAGCCGACTGGGGGCCGTCCAGAGGCGCCTTCGGTCTCCTGCCGTTCGTTGCCGGAACTCTTTATGTCACCGCCGTGGCTCTTGTTCTGGCTGTTCCCATCTCCCTTCTTTCGGCCGTTTTTCTTTCCGAATATGCCCCCCGCCGTGTTCGCGAATTCGCCCGGCCGGCGGTTGACCTTCTGGCCGGCCTGCCCTCGGTCATTTACGGCGTTTGGGGCGTTCTCCTCGTTGTTCCGTTCGTTTCTCGTATTGCGGCTCCGGCTTTCGGCGCGCACACGACCGGCTTCAGCGTCCTGGCCGCATCGATCGTCCTGGCGATCATGATTTTCCCGACGATTATCTCCGTGTCTCTCGAGGTCTTTTCTTCCATCCCTTACGAGCTTCGAGAGGCCTCCCTTTCCCTCGGGGCGACAAAGTGGGAAACGGTTCGCTATGTGGTGATGAAAAAGGGCGCTCAGGGCATCGTCGCCGCCGTTGTCCTCGGGCTTTCGCGTGCCTTCGGCGAGACCATGGCTGTCCTTATGGTCGTGGGGAACATCCCTCGTCTGCCCGGTTCCCTCTTCGACGGCGGCTCGACCCTTCCCACTCTGATCGCCAATAACTACGGCGAGATGATGTCCATCCCTCTCTATGATTCGGCGCTCATGCTGGCCGCTCTGGTTCTCCTGCTCGTCGTCTTTATCTTTAACATTCTGGCCCGGTTGATTCTTGTCCGGATCAGGAGGATGAGCGCATGACTCCGGCTTCTGGAATTTCGCGACTCCGCCGCCGAAAGCTCGAGGAGAAATTTTTTCAGGTCTTGATGGTGGCGTCGATCCTCGTCGTCATCGGCTGTCTGGCGCTCATCCTGGGGACAGTAATCTGGAAAGGCCTGCCCGCTCTCAGCTTTTCCATGATCACCCGGACGCCGCAGGGAGGGTATTATCTGGGCCGGGAAGGCGGAATCCTGAATGCCATCCTCGGGTCTTTTTATCTGGCTTCCGGGGCGACGATCCTGGCGATTCTCTTCAGCCTGCCCGTTGTCCTTTACATCAATATTTATGCCCGGAAAAAGTCGGCCCTGGCCGAGCTGGCGAGATTCTCCTTTGATGTTCTGTGGGGAGTTCCGTCTATTGTTTACGGGGCCTTCGGGTTCATCCTGATGGTGCTCCTGGGGTTGAAGGCCTCTCTTCTCGCCGGAATCGTCACCGTCGCGCTCCTTGAATTCCCGATCATGAGCCGGGCCATCGATGAAGTCGTTCGCCTTGTCCCGAACGAGCTCGTCGAAGCCTCCTACTCACTCGGGGCGACGCGTCTTGAGACGGCGGCGAAGGTCGTTCTCCGGCAGTGCTTGCCCGGGGTTCTGACGGCGGTCCTGATTGCCTTCGGGCGGGGAATCGGCGACGCCGCCTCGGTCCTTTTTACCGCCGGGTTCACAGACCGGATTCCCACCTCGCTTCTTCAGCCGGCGGCCACCCTGCCGCTGGCCATTTTCTTTCAGCTTGGAACGCCCTTTCCCGAAGTCCAGGAGAGAGCTTATGCTTCGGCGGCGGTTTTGACCGTCCTGATCCTTGTCATCAGCCTTGTCGCCCGCGGACTCGGCCGAAAATACACCCGGCATATCATCAAGTGAGAGGTGCGGCCATGGAGATCAAGCCCCACATCATGATCCGCAACCTGAGCGTTTTTTTCAACGAACTTCAGGTTTTGAAGGACATCACGATCGATATCCCGGACAGGAAGATTACCGTCATCATCGGACCCTCCGGCTGCGGCAAGACGACGCTGCTCAAATCGCTCAACCGTCTGCTCGACCCGATCGACGGGGTCCGCATCAGCGGTTCGATCCTGGTGGACGGAGAGGACATCTGCCACCCGGCGACCGAAGTCACCCATATCCGCAAGAAGATGGGGCTTCTTTCGCAGAGGCCGCAAGCCCTTCCGATGTCGATCTACGACAACGTCGCTTACGGTCCTCGTCTCCACGGAGAGAAGGACAAGGCAAAACTCGACCGGCTGGTCGAGCATTTTCTGCGGGTGGCGGGCCTCTGGGAGGAAGTCAGGGACAGGCTTTCGGAGCCGGCCAGCCGGCTCTCTCTGGGACAACAGCAGCGTCTGTGCTTGGCTCGCGGGCTGGCCGTCGGGCCGGAAATTATCCTTGGAGACGAGCCGACTTCGGCTCTCGATCCCGCATCGAGCCAGAACGTGGAAAGGCGTCTCCTCGAGCTTCGGGCGGATTATACGATCGTCGTCGTGACCCATATTCTCAGGCAGGCCAAGAGAATCGCCGATTATATCGCTTTTCTTTATCTTGGCGAGCTCGTCGAGCACGGGCCCGCCGCCGAGGTGTTTGCCGCCCCTCGCGACCCCCGGACTCGCGCCTACC
>Ga0185342_1000393_pt1 | contig 22685 bp, 19 predicted proteins | sample ConPoolayeEmetaG_FD_128045 | JGI IMG/M metagenome (GOLD analysis project Ga0185342, IMG submission 128045) | Hot spring microbial mat communities from California, USA to study Microbial Dark Matter (Phase II) - Cone Pool mat layer E metaG... ...
TGTGAGTAACTGCTGCAACCTGAGTAGGCTAGCAACACGTCCTATCCCGCTGCAAAACCCGTCATTTATACCACCATCACGTTCGGATTGTCAATGGAAAGCGACGCCGGCAAACCTCTCCACACTGGTGGTTGGGACCGCCTGAAGAATCTGGCGGGGCGGGGTGCTTTGTCGGCTGCGCCAGATACTTCTTCAACTCCGGTATCATACAGGCGCGTCCGATACTTTTGACGCCGGTTCGGGCGGGTGGTAATCTTGAAATCGGGCAACCTAGGCGGTTGCACAAGGAGGAGACGATGTTTCGCTCAATCGGCCCCTGGGAAATCGGGCTTATTCTTCTCATCATTCTCATAATTTTCGGCGTCGGCAAGCTTCCTCAGGTCGGAGGCGCCATCGGCAAGGCCCTGCGCGAGTTCCGTAAGAGCCAGAAGGGTGAGGATGATGCCAAAGCAAGCAGGCCTGATGAGGCCGGGGATGATAAACCCCAGGAGCCCAAGAGCTAGGACCTTGCCGGCTCGGTATTAGCTCTGTCAGGGTAGTCGCTTATTCATATTCAATAACGCGACGGGTGCCGGTGGAGTTTGCCCACCGGGGGTTTTTACCGGAATTCAACCATTACCGTTGTTTCAGGGTATTGACAACATCTCGGCTACCGGCCTATAATGCGCCGGTGCAGGTAGGTAAAAGGTTACCGATGACCTTATTAGGATAGGGCAATTGAAGTGAAAAGGATTCAGGCAAGGGAAGATGTCTGTATGGCCTGTCGCCTCTGTGAGGTGAACTGCCTCATCGAGCATTCCCGTTCTAGGGACCCGGTTAAGGCCTACAAAAAGGAAACGCCGCGCGCCATGCCCCGGCTCCGCGTGGATGAGAAGTCCTCGGTCTCGTTTGCCACGCTGTGTCGCCATTGCGAACAGCCGGTTTGCGTCTACTCCTGTATTACCGGCGCCATGGGAAAGGACCCGGTGATTGGGGTGGTCAGTGTAAACCAGGACAGGTGTGTTGGGTGCTGGACATGCGTAATGGTGTGCCCATTCGGGGCCATTCTGCCGGATGCTCTACGTGGTAAAGCCATCAAGTGCGACCTGTGTGTCCATCGTCAGACACCGGCCTGTGTTGAGAACTGCCCCAACCGGGCGCTGATGGTGGTCGAAGAGAAAGTCGCGGTTCCGGCGCATTAAGGGTGAGCAGGGAAGTGATTGAGACCAAGTACCTGATAATTGGTAACTCGGCGGGCGGCATCGGCGCCGCCGAGGCGATACGCGAAGTCGACCGCGTCGGAAGGGTCACAATAGTTTCCGACGAGCCGTACCCGGTCTATTCCCGGCCGCTGATTTCGAAATACCTGGCCGGTAAGACGACTTTTGAGTCAATCATGTATCGGACCGCTGACTTCTATGATAAGAACGACATTACGGTACTGCTCGGCCGGCGCATCAACGTACTGGGGATTTCGCGGCACCGTGCCGAGATGGAAGACGGTGAGGACATCCGCTGGGAGAAGGCCCTTATCGCAGTCGGCGGCAAGCCCATTGTACCCAGAGTCAGGGGGTTGAAGAAGAAGGGCGTTTCTTCTTTTGTAACATTTGACGATGCCAAACGGATTGAGGGACTTATTGACAGTAAGCAGAGAGCTGTGGTCATCGGCGGCGGCCTTATCGGCATCAGCGCTACCGAGGCCCTTTCTAAGCGTGGTATTAAGGTTACTGTAGTCGAAATGAAAGACCGGGTGCTCAATACCATTCTGGATGAGACCGGCTCCCGGCTGGTTGATGACGTCATACGCAAGGCCGGCGTGGAGGTTTTTTGCGGGCGTACTGTGGCCCAGGTCGTCGGCCAGCCGACGAAATCTAACCAGGTTGGCGCAGTGATTCTTGACAGCGGTGTGCAGTTGCCCTGCGATCTGGTGGTGGTGGCTATTGGGGTGGTGCCGCGGCTGGAACTTGCTACGGGGACTTCAATTGAAGTGAACCGCGGCGTCCTGGTTGACCGGCACATGGCGACCAGCGTACCGGATGTCTATGCCTGCGGCGATGTGGCCGAGGCTTACGATTTCGTCTATGGGGCCAACCGGGTGGTGCCTGTCTGGCCGACGGCGTATATCGGCGGCCGCGTAGCCGGCTACAACATGGCCGGACGGAAAATGGAGTACGATGGCGGTACGGCCATGAACTCGCTTTCTTATTTCGGTGTGCCGGTGATTTCCGCGGGGCTGGTGGCGGCACCCGAGGGGCAGGGCTACGAAGTTCTGAGCAGGCTGAACGGAGCCCGCTACCGTAAGCTGGTCCTCAAAGACAACCGGATTGTCGGAATGGTCTTTGTTAACGACATCGAGCGGGCCGGAATCGTTTTCGGGCTGATGAAGGATGCGGTGGATATCTCCGCGTTCAAGGAGGCATTTGCTGATGACGATTTCAGTTTGGCGTCACTGCCGGCTTCTTTGAGAGCGGGGCGGCGTGAAACGCCCGGGTGGAGCCTTTTCCGGCCGGTGGTGCAATAGGAACTATGATGAGAAACCTGAGACAGCTTAATAATCCATACGGGGAAGATAAGGTTATCGCCGCCTGCTCCATCTTCGGGGTTATGGACACTTCGGGCCGGAGGTTTACCGGCAAGGATGTCCTGCGTGCTATCGCCAATATGCACGTGCGGGGCAATGGTCTGGGCGGTGGCCTGGCGGCCTATGGAATTTATCCGGATTACGCCGAGTTTTATGCCTTGCACATCATGTTCGATTCCTGCGAGGGTAAAGATGCCACCGAAGCTCTCCTGCACAACAGCTTCAAGGTGGTGAAAGCCGAGGAGGTCCCGACCCAGCCGCATCCGGCGATTATCAGTCCGCCTCTGGTATGGCGGTATTTTGTTGAGGTAAACCCGGAGCAGTGCGCCGACATCTCGGCCGACGATTATGTGGTCTCGGTGGTTATGAGAATCAATACCGATGTTGAAGATTCCTTCGTCTTCTCCAGCGGCAAGAACATGGGGGTTTTCAAAGGAGTCGGCTATCCCGAGGATATCGGGCGCTACTTCTGCCTGGAGGATGCCTACAAGGGCTATTGCTGGACGGCGCACGGGCGGTTCCCAACCAACAGCCGGGGCTGGTGGGGTGGTGCCCATCCATTCAGTATCCTTGACTGGACGGTTGTTCATAACGGCGAGATATCGTCTTACGGCATCAATCGGCGTTATCTTGAGCAATTCGGTTACCAGTGTACCCTTGAGACGGATACCGAGGTGGTGGCCTATGCAGTGGACCTGTTAATGCGGCGTCACGGCTTGCCGCTTGAGGTCGTAGCCAGGGTGCTGGCGCCGCCGTTGTGGGAGCAAATTGAGCGCATGCCGGCCGCGGAGCGCGAGTTCATGCGCGCCCTGCGCCAGGTGTACGGCAGTCTTCTGCTTAACGGTCCCTTCGCTGTGGTCATTGCCCACGAGGGGGAAATGATAGGACTAACCGACCGCATCCGCCTGCGGCCGCTGACGGTCGGGGAGAAAGGCGATATGGTCTACCTATCATCAGAGGAGTCGGCCATCCGGCTGATAAGTCCTGAACTCGACCGGGCATGGTCGCCGGTGGGTGGTGAGCCGGTGGTCGCCAGGTTGAAGTCCGGGCGGCGGGCATCACGCGGCCGGTCGTCGGAACTGGTGAAAGCTTAGGATGGGTACGATGAAGACGTTTATGCCGGCTAAATTCACTGTCCTGAGAGACAAAGACCGCTGTATCGGGTGCAAGGTCTGTGTCAACCAGTGTTCTTTCGATACGCATTACTACGATGCCGAGGATGATGAGGTCCGGAGCCGGGAGCAAAATTGCATCGGCTGTCACCGGTGTGTGACGTTTTGCCCGACACAAGCGCTGACAATCAGTCGGAATCCGCTTGACTACCGTGAAAACTTCAACTGGCGGCCAGAAAACATTGAGGATATAACCAAGCAGGCGGAATCTGGTGGCATGCTGTTGACCGGCATGGGCAACGACAAGGGTCAGAAAATCTACTGGGACCATCTGGTGCTGAATGCCAGCCAGGTGACCAATCCCTCGATTGACCCGCTACGGGAGCCGATGGAACTGCGTACCTATCTTGGCCGCAAACCGGACAGGCTTGAGGTTTCCTCCGGTACAGGCCTTAAGACCAAACTGCCGCCGCAGGTGGCTATTGAAGTGCCAGTCATGTTTGCGGCTATGTCCTATGGTGCCATAAGCGTTAACGTGCACGAATCACTGGCCCGGGCGGCGACCGAGGCGGGAACGCTGTGGAACACCGGTGAAGGCGGTCTGCATCAGAAGCTTTACCAATACGGTAAGAATACCATCGTTCAAGTGGCCTCAGGACGGTTTGGCGTTCATCCGGATTATCTTAATGTGGCGCGTGTCGTTGAAATTAAAATAGGACAGGGTGCCAAACCGGGGATTGGCGGACATCTGCCGGGCGAGAAGGTGAGCGCCGAAGTGTCCCAGACAAGGATGATTCCGCAGGGCACCGACGCCCTGTCGCCGGCGCCCCAGCACGATATTTACTCTATTGAGGACCTGGCGCAGTTAATTTACGCGCTTAAGGAAGCAACCAACTACACCAAGCCCGTTTCGGTGAAAATCGCGGCCGTACACAACTCGGCGGCTATCGCCAGCGGTATGGTCCGGGCGGGTGCAGACATTATCGTGCTTGATGGTATACGTGGGGCCACGGGTGCGGCGCCGAAGGTCATACGGGACAATGTCGGCATCCCTATCGAACTGGCGCTGGCTTCGGTCGATAGCAGGTTGAGACAGGAAGGTATTCGTCAGCAGGCGTCTCTGGTGGTTTCCGGCGGTATCAGGAATAGCGGCGATATCATCAAGGCCATTGCCCTGGGTGCCGATGCCGTTTACGTGGGCACGGCGGCGCTGATTGCCCTGGGGTGTCACGTCTGTCAGCAGTGTCACACCGGGAAATGTGCATGGGGCATTGCCACTACCGACCTCAGGTTAACCAAGAGAATTAATCCTGAAATCGGAGCCCAGCGTTTGGTCAACCTTCTAAGAGGCTGGAGTCTTGAGATTAAAGATATGCTGGGTGGCCTGGGCGTCAACGCTATCGAGAGCCTGCGCGGCAACCGGCTCCATTTGAGGGGTGTTGGCCTGACGGATACCGAGTTGAGGATACTTGGAGTGAAAATGGCGGGAGAGTAGCATGATGAGAAGTGTTAAGGAACGAAATGTGGTTACTATTGATGCCTCCGGCGTGTTCTATCAGGAACTGAATGACCGGCTCCGCGAGGTGGTGAAGAACGGCGTCGGGCGTATTGAATTATCCAATGTCTGCGGCCAGCGGTACATCGGCACCGACCTTGACCGGCCGGTTCAGATTGATGTGCATGGAGTACCGGGTAACGACCTGGGCGCTTTTATGAACGGGCCCCGGATAATCGTCCATGGCAATGCCCAGGACGGGTGCGGCAACACGATGAATGATGGCGAAATCATCATTCATGGACGGGCGGGGGACATTCTCGGTCTTTCAGCCCGCGGCGGTAAGATATTTGTGCGCGATAGCGTTGGCTACCGGGCCGGCATTCATATGAAGGAATACCAGGACAAGAAGCCGACCATAGTCATTGGTGGCACTGCTCAGGACTTCTTTGGCGAGTACATGGCGGGTGGTGTTCTGGTCTTGCTCGGGCTTACTCTCAAGGAAGGAGAGAAGCATCAGGCCAGCTTTATCGGCACGGGCATGCACGGCGGGACCATTTATCTCAGGGGAATGGTGGATGACTATCAGCTCGGCAAGGAAATCGGTATAGCTGAGTTGGATGAAAAGGACCGTCTGTTACTGGCCAAACTGGTTACCGAGTTTGCCGGGCACTTTGGCGGTGACGTCAACGTAATATTGAAGGGCCGGTTTATCAAGCTCTACCCGAAATATTTGAGGCCGTACGGACTTCTGTACACATATTGATACTCATGGCGACGATTTTAATGCTCACCAGCGATACCAGGCAGGCGGATAGTCTTCGGGTGGCTCTGGCGCCGGAACGTCATAACCTGGTGGTGGCGCCGCGCGCAGCAGCGCCGGCCGGCGTCGAGTGGCGCCCTGACCTCATCCTTGTTGATGTAGCGGAGGGAGAGAGATTCGACTCTGCGGTGCTCCACAGCTATTCAAAAAGCGGCCGGCGTGTCCCGTCGCTGGCACTGGTAACGGAGCGGGAGATGTTCCAGTTTCGGAACGGGGTCACCGATTTCCTTATTAAGCCGGTTCGGGAAGCCGAGCTGGTGCTCAGGGTGCGGAGGCTCCTCGACAAGAACGGGGCTGACGATGATGCCATTATGCGCTTCGGTGAACTGACGATCAATACCGGCAGTTATGATGTTACTCTTGGTGGAAGAACGCTGGACCTTACCTTCACCGAGTATGAGCTTCTAAAACTGCTCGCTTCAAGCGCCGGAAAGGTTTTGACCCGTGAAACGATTCTCAACGAGGTGTGGGGTTATGATTGTTTCGTTGGCGACCGTACCGTTGACGTTCACATACGCCGTCTGCGGAGCAAGATTGAGGATGGCGGCCGCTCGTACATCGAAACGGTAAGGAACGTCGGGTACCGCTTCAGAGCGGCGTAGCTTCCGGACATTATCCGAATCTTAATATCTTTGTAATCTGATTGAAACATGAGGAGGTTAAAATCCATGGTTAGAGAAAGGAAGGCATTAGTACAGTCGGGGTTATGATAGTCAGATTCGCTGTTAAGACGATGATGATATAATTCACGCCTGATATCAGGGAAGGCCCTTGACCGATAATCAATGGTTGATTCGACGAAATAAGGAGGATTTTCATGACGGCAAATTCTGATGAAGCCAAGGAATTCGTACTGAAAAAGGCGAAAGAGCAGAATGTGCGGTTTATCAGAATGTGGTTCACCGACATCCTGGGTTTCCTCAAGAGCTACACCATCACCTTCCATGAGCTGGAGGGGGCTCTGGAAAGAGGTACCGGCATCGATGGCTCGTCGATCGAGGGGTTTACCCGTATTGACGAAAGCGACATGATCGCCATGCCCGACCCGAGTACCTTTCAGGTCTTGCCGTGGCGGCATCACGAGGAAGGCGCCACCGCCCGCGTTTTCTGCGATATTCTCTGGCCGGGCGGCAAGCCTTTCGAAGGCGACCCGAGGTATGTTTTGAAGAGAAATCTGAAGAAGGCGGCGGATCTGGGCTACACTTATTATGTGGCTCCGGAGCTCGAATACTTTTACTTCAAGGGCCCGACGGAACCGGAGTTTATCGATCAGGGCGGTTATTTCGACCACCTTCCTAAAGACATGGCTTCTGACCTGAGACGGGAGACCGTCATTTATCTCGAGGCTATGGGCATTGATGTCGAGAAGAGCCACCACGAGGTGGCTCAGAGCCAGCACGAGATTGATCTCCGCTATACTGATGCCCTTACCATGGCGGATAACGTTATGACGGAGCGTTCTGTAATCAAGCAGGTGGCCCAGATGCATGGTTACCATGCCACTTTCATGCCCAAACCGGTATTTGGTATTAACGGTTCGGGCATGCACGTCCATATGTCGCTTTTCAAGGGCAAGAAGAATGCCTTTTTCGATAAGGACGACAAATACCATCTGTCAAAGGTGGCTAGAGGATTTGTCGCCGGCATCTTGGCGCACATCCGTGAGATTACTGTGATCAATAACCAGTGGGTCAACTCGTACAAAAGGCTTGTGCCGGGTTATGAAGCGCCCGTCTATATTAGCTGGGCACGTCGCAATCGGGCCGACCTTGTCCGCATACCGGAATATCAGCCGGGGCGGGAAGAGGCGACGAGGTTTGAGGTCAGGTCGCCTGACCCGGCGTGTAATCCGTACCTGTGTTTCAGCGTTATGCTGGCCGCAGGCCTGGACGGTGTTAAGAAGGGGCTTGAGCCGCCGCCGCCGGTCGAGGAGAACGTTTATGAGATGACCGCCGCCGAGCGCAAGCGGCGGGGTATCGGTACTCTGCCCGGCAGTCTTTTCGAGGCTATCGAAGCCGCTGAGAAGAGTGATCTGGTGAAGGAGGCGCTGGGCGAGCACACTTTTAACTCGTTCATTGAGAATAAGAAGATTGAGTGGGACAGGTACCGCACCCACGTGACCGACTACGAGGTTAAGAACTATCTGCCTATTCTTTAGCTCTTGATTGTTGCCTTTCATAACAGGGGGCAAGTCCGGACTTGCCCCCTGTTATATTCAACACTACAATTGCGCTCAGGTGACACGTCTATGAACACGGTACGTATCGCACTGGCGCAGATAAACAGCACCGTTGGCGACATTCCCGGCAACGGGGATAAGATACGGCGCTTCATCCACGAGGCTCGCCGGTCTCAGGCCGACTTAGTAGCATTTCCGGAGATGGCTATCACCGGCTATCCGCCGGAGGACCTTCTTCTCAAGACTCAATTTGTTGCCGGGAATCTCAAGGAACTTGATGCCATACGGCAAGCCAGTAGTGGCATCGCCGTAGTTGTGGGATTTGTTGACCTGCAGGGGGATCTGTTTAACGCCGCGGCCTTCATCAAAGACCGGGAGCTTCTGGGGGTTCATCATAAGGTCTACTTGCCGAATTATGGCGTGTTTGATGAGGACCGGTATTTCCGGCCGGGTACCGATTATGCGGTGTTCGGCCTGAATGGAGCGGTCATCGGAGTTAACATCTGTGAAGATATCTGGCATCCATCCGGCCCGGCTTCAATACAGGTGCAAAAAGGCGCTCAGATAGTGGTCAACATCAGCTCATCTCCCTATTACGCCGGGAAACGCATTGCTCGGGAGAGGATGCTGACAACGCGCTCGGCTGATTACACGGCAGTGGTGGCTTATGTGAATATGGTGGGTGGGCAGGACGAGCTTGTTTTTGACGGCAGTAGTGTCGTGGCTAACGAAAGGGGCGAGATTATCGCGCGGGGTAAGCAATTCGAGGAGGACCTGCTTTTCTGCGATATTGACCTCGAAGCTATTCTCAGGGCCAGGCTTCACGACCCCAGGCTCAGGAAGGAAGCGTCGGGGCAGACGACTGTGAGCGGGACTGCCAGGCCGTCGGATGGGATTTCCAGGCCGCCCATTCCGGTACGGAAATTGGAGCCGTTGGAGCCGCTGGCGGAGATCTACCAGGCGCTGGTCCTCGGTACCCGTGACTACGTGCGTAAGAACGGTTTTCAGAAAGTCGTGGTGGGTCTGTCAGGTGGTGTTGATTCCAGTCTGGTGTCTGTCATAGCAGTAGATGCGCTCGGCCCGGAGAACGTTGTTGGCGTAGCGATGCCGTCGCGTTTCACCTCTTCAGTGAGTGAAACTGACGCTGAGACTTTGGCCCGGAACCTTGGTATCCGGTTCATGGTGATACCAATTGAGGAAGCATTCACGGCCTATTTGAATACGATGGCTCCAACCTTCAAGGATGTTAAGCCGGACAGCACCGAGGAGAATATCCAGGCGCGTATCCGCGGTAATATCCTGATGGCGCTGTCCAACAAGTTCGGCTGGCTGGTGCTGACCACGGGCAACAAGAGCGAGGTGGCCACCGGCTACTGTACTCTCTATGGCGACATGGCCGGTGGCTTTGCTGTTATCAAAGACGTTTTTAAGACGATGGTCTACAGGCTGGCGCGTTACCGCAATGCTCTGGCTGGAAAAGAGCTAATTCCCGGGAGGGTGCTGGAAAGGGAACCGACCGCGGAGTTGAGGGCGAATCAGAAAGACAGCGACAGCCTGCCGGTATACGATTTGCTCGACCCGATTCTGGCCGCTTACGTGGAGGAAGACAGGAGCCTTTCCGAAATCGTTAAGATGGGTTTTGACTATGATACGGTCCGCCGCGTCATTAATCTTGTTGACCACAACGAGTACAAGCGCCGCCAGGCCGCTCCGGGTGTGAAGATTACCCAGAGGGCGTTTGGTAAGGACCGCAGACTGCCAATTACCAACCGATTTGTGGAATCGTAGCTTTGAAATCCGCCTTCAATCTGTAGCTACGAGCAGCATGGCAACAAGACGGTGGGTGAGGAGACGACGCTTTAGGTCCACAGCTATTATAAGAAGATTGGGTGCTGTGACCGCCAGCTATTGTGCCGGCGGCTGACTGGTTGCGATGCGTGAGGTTGCCCTGTTTGATCAAATGGAGGTGGAGTAAGAATGTAAAAGGGCCGGGTGCTTAGCCCGGCCCTTTTGTGCTCTGGCTTTCTGTGAGAGTTCTACTTGCCGGCCGCGGCAAGGATTTCCCGGAAGGTCGGCGCCGGCTTGCCGGCTTCCTTAGCCCTGGCCCGCTGGTGCATGGCCACTCCGAAGGCAACCCAGATGAGTATCGGGGCCAAAGCGCAACCCAGGACCACCAGGGCCACCCTCCCGATTGTCTTGATTACTTTTCTGGTCTTTTCCATTTCGGCCCTCCTGTTTCCCTGTTTCCCACCCCACTCTCAACTTCCAGCCATATCTTAACAGCCTTAGGAAAGCCATCCATCCGTCTTGAGGCGTGTTTTAGGACAGCAGTAATGGCGGGTTGCGAGGACAATGACTTGCTCAGTATGCCCTTGTTGAGCAGGTATTAATACCTATACACCATAGAAGATTGCCGCGTTCGCCTTTGACTCAGTCATAATGGCAGCAGCTAGAGCGGGACTCTGGTTTGACACAGTCTTGTAGCGATAATATGATTGCCTCGAAGCCAAAGACTGACGCAGGAGGTGGTATATGTTTGAGAAAATCCTTGTTCCTCTGGATGGGTCGGAGCTTTCGGAGCAGGCTTTGCCGCTGGCAGAAGAGCTGGCGGGACAGCTAGGTTCCAAAGTCGTTGTTCTTCAGGTCTCCGAGTCAACAGAAAGCGGTCTTTATCACATGCAGGAGCTCTATATCAACCAGATTGCCCAGCGTGTGGCTAACATGGTAAGGAAATACCGTGCCGATGCCCAGGTGGAGCCGGTCATAATCATCGGGTCGGCAGCCGAAGAGATTATCAAGTACATTGACCGGAACGACATTGGGCTGGTAGTCATGGGGACTCACGGGCGCTCGGGTATCACGCGATGGGCGGTGGGTAGTGTCGCCAGTAAGGTTGTTCGCGGTACCAAAACGCCTGTTCTTATGACACGTACCAAGGCGGCAAAGCCACCGGAAAAGAGCCGGCTTTTGAGCAAGGTGCTGGTGCCGCTCGACGGCTCTGAGGTTGGCGAGGCGGCTTTACCGTTTGTTACCGAGCTTGCTTCAAAGCTGGACCTGGAAATTATTCTTTTCCAGATGGTGGCAATCGCCTACCACGTCTATTCCAGTGGAGAGATAGTGAGCCAGGTGCCGTATACCGAGCAGGAGATGGAGCCTATTAAGAAGAGCGTTAAGGCTTATCTGGACAAAGTTGCGGAAAAACTGGCGGCCAGAGGTACAAAGGTGAGGACTCAAACCAGGACCGGCGCCGCGGCCGAGGGTATTATCAGGGCGGAAGAGGAATTGGCGGTCGACCTGGTAGCCATGTCAACGCACGGCCGTTCCGGTGTCAGCCGGTGGGTATTTGGCAGTGTTGCCGCAAGGGTTCTACAGCAGGGTACCAAACCGCTATTACTGGTGAGGGCGGCCGGCGCCAACGTGGATGCCGCATAATCGGCTACGGTACGGTGACGCTTTTGGCTAGGTTGACGGGCATGTCGATGGGACAGCCGCGCTCTCTGGCTACGTAGTATGAAAGCAACTGCAGGGCGGCCGCGTTTAGCAGTGGCGACAGCATAGGTTCAGCAACCGGCACCCGGATTACCGAGTCGGCAAGCTGTTCAATAGCCTCGTCATCCTCCGGAGCCAGTGCGAGTACCATGGCCCCTCTCGACTTGACTTCCTTGATGCTGGTCAGCATCGGTTCCCGCGTGTCGTCGCGAGGTACGATAGCGATAACCGGGGTTACAGCTCCGAGCAGGGCGAAGGGACCGTGCTTCAACTCGCCGGCCGGGAACGCCTCGGCATGGACGTAAGCGACCTCCTTGAGTTTCAATGCCCCTTCGAGGGCAGCCGGGTAATTGATGCCGCGCGCTATAAGAAAGGCATTATGGAAATGGCTCAGGTGCCTGGCCTCTTCCACTATCTGCGGCTCGCTGTCGAGGATGCTTTCAACTTTGCCGGACAGAGCGCGTAACCCCTCTTTCAGACGTATGGCGGCATCGTCGGAGGTCCTGGAATAGGCGATGGCGAACAGGTAGAGAGCGATTAGCTGGGAGGTGAATGTCTTGGTGGCAGCCACCGCCACTTCCGGGCCGGCGCAGGTATACAAAGTCTGGTCGGCATGTCTGGTGATGCTGCTTCCGGGAACATTGGTGACCGCCAGTATCCGTGCTCCGGACTCGCGGGCAGTCTTGAGAGCGCGCAGGGTATCGGCGGTTTCTCCGGACTGGCTGATACCGATGAGCAGGCTGTCCGGCCGGAGGGCGTCGCCAACCCTGAATTCTGAGGCAATAATGGCCCTGGCTGGTATGCCGGTCAATTGGCTGATTGCCTGCTCCCCGACCAGCGCCGCATGGTAGGAAGTACCGCAGGCGATGAGTGTGATGCTGTTCAGATTGTCATAGCGTTTTATCCCGAGTTCCACACCTGGCTCGACGGCCTTGATGCGGCCGCTGAGAGTGCGGTCAATGACCTTCGGTTGCTCGTGAATCTCCTTGAGCATAAAATGTTCGTAACCGGCCTTGCGTGACTCTTCGGCGCCCCACTCGATGCGCACTTCGGGCCGCTCTACCGGTCCATGGCTGTTTGTGATGGCTACGCCGGTGTCAGTGGCAACTGCAATATCTCCGTCCTCAAGGTAGACGGCGCGGTCGGTATGTTCAAGAAATGCAAGTATGTCCGAGGCGATAAAGTTGCCCTTCCTCTCGCTCTTGCCGATGATGAGCGGGCATTCCCGCCTGGCGCCGACGAGCTCCGGATGGTCGCGGTGCATGGCTACGATAGCGAAGCTCCCGGAAAGGTCTTTTACCGCCTGCGAGACCGCCTCCTGGAGATTGCCGCGATAGTGTTTTTCAATCAGATGGGAGATCACCTCAGAATCGGTATCCGAGCGAAAGGCGTGGCCTTCTTTGATGAGCTGTTCCTTGATGCTGGCATAGTTGGTGATGACGCCGTTGTGGACGACGGCGACCGTACCGGCGCAGTCGAGGTGAGGATGGGCATTCAACCGGGACACGCCTCCGTGGGTCGCCCAACGCGTGTGGCCAATGCCGGTCTTGCCTTTGAGCTTCGGCGAGGTCTTCTCCAGCTCCTCGACGGTGCCCACGTCCTTGTGTACGGCGATGCCATCGCCGCGGACGGCGATGCCGCAGGAGTCGTATCCGCGGTACTGGAGCCTCTTCAGGCCTTTGAGCAGGACCTGTTGGGCTTCTCTGTTACCCACGTAGCCGATGATGCCGCACATGGCTAGACAATCAGGCTCCGGTCCGCGGTGCTTTCGCCCACGACTTTGAGCGGTCTTACCCGGGTGTAGTTGCCGAGGAGCACGCCGGGCTGGACAATGACGCTGTCTTCGATTTCGCAGTGGTCACCGACCATGGCCCCGATGCTGACGCTGTGGTACTCATTGTCTACACGGACAGTGGTGGTGCCGCTCCGGGCGGTGAAATGGCCGCCGATGGTACAGTGTGAGCCGATGACCGAATGTTGGATGGACGCCGAAGGGCCAATCTGGGCGTGACTGCCGATGACACAGTTTCTGATGTAGCTGAAAGGCGAAATGGTCACGTTATCTCCGATGCTGGTTGACGGCGAGATTACCGTATTGGGCCCAATCTCACATCCTTGCCCGATAATAATGGGTCCGACGAGATAGCAGTTCGACCTGATGATGGTCCCCTGGCCGATACGGACCGGCCCTTTGATAGTACAGCCGCTTTCGACCATGCCGGCGGTGGCGGTGGTGAGGTTGCCGAGGGCGGCGTTGTTGAGACTCAGGATGTCCCACGGGTAGATAACGTCGAGCCACGGCGCCGTGGTTTCCCGAGCAATCAACGTCCGGCCGCTGGCAATCATGTTCTGAAGCGCGGCAGTCAGGTCGCGTTCATTCTCCAGAAAGGCGAAGATGTCACGGTCGAGTACGTAGATACCGGTGTTGACCAGATTAGTTTCCGGTTGCGGGGGTTTCTCGATTATCTGCTTTGTCTGGCCTCCCTCGACCACGACCACGCCGTACTTGGAGGCGTTCTCTGATTTGCGTACGAGAATGGTCGGCGACTCGGCGCGCGTCATAGCGGCGATGGTCTCCGGTTCGATGACGTTGTCGCCCGGAAGGACGATGAAGGTTCTGGCGGCGGCTTTTTCTGCGGTCTTGAGAGCATGGCCGGTGCCAATCTGCTGTTTCTGCACCAGGTAGGTGATATCGACGCCGAACTGTTCCCCGGCCCCGAAGTAGTCCTGCACCTGCTCTTTTTTGTAGCCGACGACCATTACGATGTTCTTTATGCCGTTCCTGGCCACGGCCTCTACAACGTAGCTCAGTATCGGCCGGTTGGCGATGGGAAGCATTACCTTTGGCTTTAGAGCCGTAAACGGCCGGAGACGCTGGCCTTCGCCAGCCGCCAGAATTATCGCCTGCTCGATCGCACCCATCGTTCCCTCCTTTCGAGCACCGTGGAGCCGGGCGGGACCTCGCCGCCGATAAGGGCATCGGGCCAGATATGGCTGTTGCTCCCGATGATTGTGCCGGGGCTGATGCTTACATTGATGCCGGTGTGCACTCCACCACCGATGATGGCACCGAACTTACGGCGGCCGGTGCTGGCGCCGCCGGCAGACACGCCGGCCTCATCCAGTCGCAGATTAGCGATTTTAGTACCTGCGCCGAGATTGCAGTCCGGGCCGATAACGCTGTCGCCCACATAGCTGAGATGGGGTATTTTCGTGTCGTTCATAATTATAGAGTTCTTGACCTCGACCGAGGCACCGATGCGGCACCGGTCGCCGATGGCAGTCGCTGGCCGGATGAAACAGTTGGGGCCGATATCGCAGTTCTCGCCGATGGTGACAGGCCCGATGATGTAGGAACCGGAGCGTATGATGGTCCCTCTGCCGATGGAGACCTTGCCTCTCAATACAGCGCCAGCCTCGATAACGCCTTTCCGGTCTGTCCTGGCCCTGCTCAGGAGTTCCTCGTTGGCCGTGAGCAGGTCCCAGGGGTGGGTGAGGTTCAGCCACCAGTTGATGCGGACATATCCCACTCGTGTCCCGCGGTCAATCAGCGTCTGGATGGCATCGGGAAGTTCGTATTCGCCCCTGGGCGACCGCGGCATCCCGTCGAGGATGCTGAAGATATCAGGGGTCAGTAGATAAGCCCCGGCATTGGCGAGGTGCGTTGGTGGAGACGGGGTCTTCTCGTGGATGCGTACCACTCTGGTGCCATCGGTCTCGACCACACCGAGACCCTCCGTATCCACGACCTCGAACAGGGATAGGGCAGGGGTTTTTCTCTCAGCCAGCCGCTGCAAGTCGGCGGCGTTAAGGATAACGTCGCCGTTGACCAGGAGGAAGCGGCTGTCGACTTTCTCCCGGGCCAGTTTGACGGCATGACCGGTGCCGCACTGCTCCTGCTGGGTGACGTACTCGATGGTCATCCCCTGGCGCCGACCGTCGCCGAAATAGTTGCGGACCGAGTCGGCGTGATAGCCGACGACCAGAATGAGTTCGGTTATACCTGCCCTCTTGAGCTCGGTTATAAGGTGTTCGACAATCGGCCGGTTGGCTACCGGAAGCATGACCTTGGGACAGGTGGTGGTGAGCGGCTGCATCCGTCTGCCCTCACCCGCAGCGAGTATGACTGCTTTCATAAACGTTATTGTATCATTGTCCTGACAATCTCAATAGACGCTGCTGGCGATTTGACAAAAAGCGGTTGTTGTGGATAATTTATGTGATTCGCGGGTCAGGAGAACAATATGGCGAATGAAGCTGGCAAGAGATATGTCTGTTCCAAGTGCGGTGCCGAATTCATCGTGACGCGCCGCGGGGAGGGTACCCTTAAATGCTGCGGCGAGACGATGAAAGAGAAGGGCAAGTAAGCCCCCAGAGGATTTGAGGCCAATGGCTAATCAGTTAGGTAAGAGATATCGCTGTACGGTCTGCGGGACAGAGGTGCTCTGCACTAAAGCCGGTGATGGCACGGTACAATGTTGCGGCAAAGATATGGAAGTACAGACGCCGCGCCCCCTGCCGTCATCCGACTGAGTCCCGGACGTATCCCTTTTTCCCTTGCTGGCCGCGTGCCTATTCTGCGGCTTTCTACTTTTTGCGTGACAGCCGTCCTTGTGGCTGTGTTTGGGTCTTGCTTCGTGCCGGCGGTCAGGTGACAGTCACATGGTGAGGAGTGCCCGGTCATCTCTACTGTCGGGCCTGCATGTCATCGACCTGACGGCCGGCCGAGGCCTTTTATGCGGACGCATCCTGGCCGAGCTTGGAGCCCGGGTTACCAGGCTCGAGGCGTCTTCCGGGTGTGCCGGCTTCGGTCATATCTGGGGTGGTGGTGCCAGTAATCATCTGCGTTTGGCGTTCGCGTCCACTGGAGGGCTGGTGGAGGTTGTTGACCTTGAGAGCGCTGGGGGGCGCCGAGCAGTTGAACGTCTGGCAGCTTCAGCCGATTGTCTGGTTGAAACCTTCCGGCCCGGGTATCTGGAATCCATCGGGCTGGGCTTTGCGGCCCTGAGCGCCGCCAATCCCCGTCTGATTATGGTCTCCATCACCGGATTCGGGCAGAGCGGCCCGCGGCGTGATTGGGTTTCCTGCAATCTGACGATTGCGGCATTGGGCGGGCAGATGCACGTCACCGGGGAGTCCGGCAGGCCTCCTCTCAAGCTCTACGGCGACCAGGCGGAGCATCTGGGTGTCCTGTTCGGCGTCAATGGTCTGCTTCTGGCGCTTCATCAGCGCAGCCGGACGGGCCGCGGTCAGCACGTGGATGTGTCCCTTCAGGAGTGCGTCGCGGCGGCGCTTGACCATGTCCTGCCGCGGTACTTCGGCGACCTGGTTGTAGCACAGCGGCAGGGCAGCCGGAGCTGGAACGGTGCCTTCGACATTTTGCGGTGTCGGGACCGGCATCTTCTGGTGTCTATACCGGGTGAACGGCAGGTTCTGGCCGAATGGCTGGCGGCGGATGGGATGGCTATTGGTCAGAAGTATCAAATCAATAATCCGGACCGTGCCATGTCTGTAATCGGTCGCCGGGCGCGTGGCCGCACGGCGTTCGGGCTTTTCCGAAAGGCACAATTGTTGCGCCTTCCGTGGGCGCCGGTGCTGAGGCCCGATGAACTGGTGAAGAACCGGCAGTTGCGCTTGCGTGGCTTCTTCGGGAGTGGTAGGGATGGTGGTGGCCAGGTAGTGACGTTTCCAGGAGCACTGCCATTTCTGATAAGCGGCGTCCCATCAAGCATTAAGGGCGGAGGGAGCCATCTTCATTGCGCTGGTGTCACCCGCCTGCCGTTGAATGGAATAAGGATTCTGGATTTTACATGGGTTATGGCCGGACCATATGCAACGCGGCTTATGGCTGATTTCGGCGCCGAAGTTATCAAGGTGCAGTCCCGCCGTGTTCCCGGGACGGAAGCGGCGAACCGTACGGCCTATTTCAAATACTGGAACCGGGGCAAGAAAGGGATCACGCTGAATATGAGTCAGCCCGAGGGAATTACGCTCGCCCGCCGCCTGATGAGATTGAGCGATGTGGTAATTGAGAGCTTCAGTCCGCGGGTTATGGACAACTGGGGACTTGGTTGGGATACCATGCGGCAGGAGAAGCCTGACCTCATAACGGTAAGTATGTCGGCCTTCGGGCGGACCGGGCCATGGCGTAACTATGTTGCCTATGGTCCGACCATTCATGCGCTGTCCGGTCTGACCTACGGCACGCGTTACGCGCGTGGCAGGCCGCTGGGGCCGGGATTTGCCTTTGCCGACCATGTTGCCGGTCTGTACGCCAGCATGGCGGTTATGGCGGCTCTGGAGAACCGGCGCCGGACGGGTCGGGGTGCTTTCATTGACCTTTCGCAGTTCGAGGCGATGTGTGCCCTGACGGCGGCGGGCGATGAAAATCCGGTTGCGGCACCGTGCGGGGTCTATCGGTGCCGCGGTGAAGGCCGCTGGTGCGCTATCGCCGTGTTTGACGACGATGAGTGGTGCCGGTTGTGTCGGGTGATGGGGATGTCTCACCTGTCGGACCATCCGGGATTCGCGAAGGCGAAATCGCGTGTTCGGAACCGCGCCGGGCTGGACGGAATAATAGGCGAGTGGGCAGGGGGGCTGACTGCTGAGGAAGTTATGACCCGGCTTCAGGATGCCGGTGTATGTGCCGGAGCAGTACAGGACGCTCGCGACCTGGCCGGTGATGAGCAGTTGAGGGCGCGGGGATTCTTTGTTAATGTGGCTGATTCTGGAGGGGGGGACCTGGTTATGGATGGGACGCCGGTCAGATTATCAAGCGGGCGGGCTCTGTTCCCGCATGGGGCGCCGGAGCTAGGGGAGCATAACGAGTATGTATTCTGCGGTTTGCTCGGAATGAGCCGGGAGGAACTGGCTGACTGTGTCAAGCGCGGAATTATCTACTAGACTGCCGGGGTGGGCTTCATGACCCCTGCGGATTTGATTCTGGTCGGTGCGGTGATTACCATGTCGCCGGGACTGCCGCGTGCGGAAGCGGTCGCGGTGAGGGATGGGGCAATAGCGGCGGTCGGGACCGCCTCCGAGTTACTGGCTTCAAAGGTCCCGGGGACTAAAGTGTTCGATTGCGGGAACCGGGCGGTTGTTCCCGGGTTCATCGACGCGCACTGTCACATCTTATCTTCAGCGGCGGCACGGCTGAGTGTTGATTGCTCGCCTCAGGCGGTGCGCTCGATACCAGATATTCAGGCCCGGCTCAGAGCTAAAGCGATCGAAGTATCCCGAGGTGTCTGGATTCGTGCTACCGGCTATAACGAATTCTATCTTCCGGGGAAACGTCATCCGACCCGCCATGATCTGGATGTGGCGGCCCCTTCGAATCCGGTGCGGCTGATGCACCGCTCCGGGCATGCCTGTGTCCTTAACAGCATGGCTATGTCGCTTCTCGGGATTGATGCCTCTACAGAAGATCCCCCGGGCGGTGTTATCGAGCGCGACCCTGCAACGGGAGAGCCGACTGGTCTCCTCCTCGGGGCAATGGACTACTGGGGTGGGCGTTTTCCGCGGTTGGCTGAGGATGAGGTTGCCTGCGGGGTGAATGCCTTTGGGGAGGAGCTTCTGGCCAGCGGCATCACTTCGGTCGTGGATGCCACGGCGACGAATGGTTATGAGGAGTGGCGTGTTCTGGACGGGTTCTGCCGGTGTGGATACCTTAGGAGCCGCGTTTCCATGATGGTGAGTCCAAAGGCGATGGGGGATTTCTGCGAGTGCGGCGCCGCAGTTGGAGCCATGGGTATGGTCCGGATTGGCGGCGTTAAGATAGTGGTTGATGAGTCGAGCGGGGACGTCCTTCCTGCCCCAGTTGATCTGGAGGAGATGTTGATGTCGGCCCATGCGGCCGGGTTTCAGACAGCGCAGCATGCGGTAGAGGGCCGACCGCTTGAGGCGGCGGTCGGTGCGCTGGCTAAGGTTCTGGCGAAAATGCCCGGGCGCGACCATCGGCATCGTATCGAACACTGCTCGTTGTGTCCGCCGGAGGTGCGGCAGAGTCTCAAAGATCTGGGACTCGTGGTGGTTAGCCAGCCGGCTTTTGTCTATCAGAATGGTGAGCGCTACCTGCAAACGGTTGCCAGCCGGGACATTTCCTATCTGTACCCTTTCGGGGAGCTATTGAGAGACGGCGTGGTTGTTGCCGCTAGCTCCGATTCGCCGACCGGGGCAATCAGTCCGTTGATTGGAATCTGCGCGGCGGTAACCAGGACAGCAGAGAACGGTCAGACAGTTGGCATCGGGCAGGCAGTAGAACCGGAGCAGGCGCTGGCGATGTATACGCGGTATGCCGCTTTTGCTACCTTCAGCGACGGCAGTCTCGGGATCCTGGCACCCGGCAGGCGTGCCGACATGGTAGTCTTGAGCGATGACCCGCTGTCATGCCCGGAAGGGCGCATCAAGGACATAAGAGTTGAGATGACCCTGATTGACGGCCGGGTTGTCTATGAAAGCGGTTAGTCCGGTTTGCCCCACTTTTCGCGGCAGGCTTTGCGCAGTATCTTGCCCATGGCGCTCCGGGGAAGGGAATCAACGAAGACTACTGAGCGGGGGCGTTTGAAGCTGGCCAGCTTCTGACGGCAGAACTCCATCAGTTCCTCGGCGGTGCAGGTCTGCCCTTCTTTGCAGACGACCACGGCGCGCGGCTGCTGTCCCCATTCAAGGTCAGGGACGCCGATGACTGCCACCTCCTTGACCTTGGGGTGAGTGTAGAGAACGTTTTCGACCTCCTCGGGCGAAATCTGCTCGCCGCCGCGCTTAATCATGTCATCGCCACGCCCGGCCAGGAAAACGTAGCCTTCGCTGTCCATCCAGCCCATGTCACCGGTGTGGAGGTAGCCGTCTTTGTCGAGGACTCTGGCGGTCTTTTCGGCATCCCCCCAGTAGCCGCTCATAATCATCGGCCCCCTTACCACGATTTCGCCAAGCTGCCCCGGTGCCGCTAACTTACCATCAGCGTCAATTATTTTCATCTCAACACCCGGGATCGGCCTTCCGATGGAATGCTTGAGGCGTTCCAGCTTCTTCTCCCGCTCCGGTCCCGAGGCGGGTATCTGGTGGTCCTCCGGGCCAAGGACGGTAAGGGTCGCCGCTGTCTCCGTCTGGCCGAAGGCGTTGACAAAGCGCACATCGGGCATTAACCGTATCGCCTTCTCAATAACCGGGAAGGGCATGGCGGCAGCGCCGTAGGTAACGACCTTGAGACTGCTCAGGTCGTATTTCGGGAAGTCCGGGTCGTCAATAATCTGCTTGAGCATGGTGGGTACGAGGAGGGAACGGTTGGCCTTCTGGTTCTGAACGGCTTCAAGCCAGTCCTTGACCTCGAACTGCCGCATCATAATCATGGTGCGCCCGCCGTAGGTTGCGGTGAGCATGCTCTGAAAGCCGGCGATGTGGTACAGGGGAAGGCAAAGTAGATTTCGCTCTTCAACATCGGGATTGGCTGGCTCGACCTCCTGTAAGACGTAGGCGGTGAAGTTGCTATGGCGCAGGGAAACGCCCTTGGGTCGTCCGGTGGTGCCGGCGGTATACATAAGTACCGTCATGTCGTCCTCGGCAACGTCCACGGCCGGCGCTTCCGGCGATGATGACGCCAGAAGCTCATCGTAAAAGGCCATCTTCGGATGTTTGACATCGATGGAGATAAAGTGCTTGACCGACGCGGCTTGGGGCCGGACGCTGTCTACCAGGTCGAGGTAACGGCTGCCGGCGAGGAGGCAGACCGGCTGACTGTTATCGAGGAGATAGGCCAATTCTTCTTCCTTGGCGCGGTAGTTGAGGGGGACGAAGATGGCACCCAGTCTGGCCGAGGCGTAGTAGGCCTCGACATACTCGTTGCAGTTAACGTCGAATACGGCGATGCGGTCGCCTTTGCTGATGCCGAGACGGCTCAGAGCATTGGCCAGACGGTTTACCCGTTCAGCGACGGCCTGAAAGGAGTAGTGCTCCTTTTCAAAGGATATGAAGGTGCGCTCGGGACAGATGGAACTGGCGATTTCAAGGAAGTCGGAAGTAATCATGATTTTCTCCCAGCATTATTTCTCTGCCTGTTCTTGTCTATGCGGCCTAGAGTTCGATTTCCTTGAAGTCCGGGGCCACAGTGAGCCGTGCCTCGGTGAGCGATTGAATATCATCCGGCGTCAGGCCGGGGTAACCTTCCTTAAGAACCAGGCCATCAGGAGTGACCTCGATAACAGCAAGGTTGGTCACTATGAGGTTGACGACGCCTCTTGCGGTCAGCGGGTAGGTGCACTCTTTGACGATTTTCGGTCTATCGCCAGCGGTGTGCTCCATGGTAATGATGACTCGCTTGGCGCCGACAGCCAGGTCCATCGAGCCGCCGATGTTGCCTACCCCGTGGGGAAAGCCCCGAGTGGGGTTCAGCCAGCTGGCAAAATCGCCCCGTTCCGATACCTGAAGGGCGCCAAGGATAGCCAGGTCAACATGGCCGCCGCGGATCATGGCCATTGATTCGACGATATCGAAATAGCATGCGCCGGGGAGTTCGGTCACCGGCTCGCAACTGGCATTTATCAGGTCCTGGTCAATCCGGTTGCCGGTGGCGAGCGGGCCGGTCTTGAGCATGCCGATTTCCGCCTGAAGGATGACATCGCGTCCCTCGATCCAGTTGGAGACAAGGGTAGGGATGCCGATGCCGAGGTTGACGTAAGTGCCGTCCCGGATTTCTTTCGAGGCACGCAGGGCAATCATTTCTCGGCTCAGACCTTCAAAGGCGACAGTTCGCAAGTTTGTTTCCTTTCTTTCAATCAATCGGCCGATGGTATGATCTTCAGTCGGTCAACCCTGACGACCCGCCGGACGTAGATGCCCGGAGTATGGACGCAATCCGGGTCGAGCTGGCCGGGCTCAACAAGCTGTTCGACTTCGGCAATAGTTACTGCCGCGGACATGGCCATGACAACGTTGTAGTTACGCGCTGTCTTGCGGTACGTCAGGTTGCCTTCGGCGTCGCCTTTCCAGGCATGCACCAGAGCGAAGTCCGGCTTAAGAGCAGTTTCGAGGAC
>Ga0185342_1000394_pt1 | contig 22635 bp, 20 predicted proteins | sample ConPoolayeEmetaG_FD_128045 | JGI IMG/M metagenome (GOLD analysis project Ga0185342, IMG submission 128045) | Hot spring microbial mat communities from California, USA to study Microbial Dark Matter (Phase II) - Cone Pool mat layer E metaG... ...
CCGCCACCCGCCGCCGCCGCCCGACCCGACTTCCCACCACCCCGCTTGTTCATGTTCAACGGCCTCCGCATGGATTGTCCGGCCGGCTTCCAAGCTTCGCAAGCCGCACTCCGCAACGGGGCGACATTCCGCTAAGCTAATCGGCATGCCCGGCGGATCTTCTCAACCGCGGCGTGGGTGGAACCAGTGCCTGGTTGCCCACCTGCTCACTGCTGACACCCCGGCCGATCGCCTGACAGTCCTGGCAACGCTGCTGAGGCAATCCGACCTGCCCCGCCAATTCACCTTGCAGCTCGGACCCGGACGCCCAGCGCTGACCGATTTCCCGATCCGCCGTGTCCACTCGCCCGCTCCGATCACATGCCTGAAGGCCGCAGCTCTGAGCCGCGTACTGAATCGGCTGGCAGACTCCCAGGATGCCAGCACGGTCATTCTGCATGCCTGGTCAGACCGCGCGGTCGACTGGTGCCGGCCACTGCTGAGGACCAACCGACCCCTTCTGCTGGAAGTGGACCCATCCATCAACCCGGCGCGACTGGTCCAATGGTCGCAGGAGATGTGCCTGGCGTTTGTCTGCCCGGACCGGACCACCCGGCAACGCCTCCTATCAGTCGGCGTGCCTCCATCGCGTACGCTGGTGGTCCGGCCGCTGATCCATGGGACGACGCTGGGTCCCGGTCGCCGTCCCATGGTGCGTGCCTGGCTGGGGCTGACCGACCGCGACCTCGCGGTGACCGTCCTGCCCCCCATAACTCGGCGGAGCGGCGCCTTCATAGCGACTTGGGCAGCCCTGCTCCTGGAAAAGGTCCGGCCCGAGGTCCGACTGGTTCTGAGTGGCGAGGGTCGCGAACTGTTGCGGATTCGGCGTCTGGTGACCGCCTGCCGGCACGACTGGATGGTGCACATCGCCCCACCCGGCATGCCGTTACCAGACCTGCTGGCAGCTACAGACCTGGCGATTCACCTTCCGAGCGGTCCGGCCGCGACAACCGGCCTGGCTTGGGCGATGGCGGCGGGCTGTCCCGCAGTGGTCAGCGAGCAACCCGAGGTCACCGAACTCGTGGGTCCGGACAGCTCATGGTTATCGCCGGTCGGCAGTCCCCAACTTGCCGCTCAAACCATGCTGAGGGCGATCGAGAACCCCGAGCAATCGCGGCTGAAGTCCAGACAGGCCGCCGACCGAGCCGCAAGACTGTTTTCACCGCAGCACGGAATCGGCATTTACAGACAGGTTTATGCGAACCTTGCCGCCCGGCGACCCGCAGCCGCCACACTGCTTCCGGCCTCGTAATCAGACCTACTCGGCCGGCATTCCGACCGTCTGTCGCAGCTCGCAGAGAATGTCATCGTATCTTGACGCGTCGGCCAACAGCGCGGTCGCAAGGTCATCGAACAATCTGGCCAAAGGTTCAGGCAAAGCGGCCAGTTCGGCTGGTGGCGGGCGGATGGCCCGCAGCAGGGCCTCTATCTCGGCTGCCATCCGGTTCAGCCGGTCCACTTCAGGGTCCACACTTTCCTGAACCTCAGGTACCGGCTCGGGGCTGGCGGCCATGACCAAAGTGGCCTCGCAACCGGTTTCCGCTCGAGTTGGCAGTTCCTGCGAAGCTTGCCTCGCCGCCACCGAGGGCGGAGCATTACTTGGGGCGGGAGCGCTTTCGAACTCCGCAGCCAGACGCGCTACCTCGCGCAGTTGCCGTCGGGCTTCCACAAAGTCCGGGTTAGTAGCCAGAGCTTGCTCGAGGGATCGGGCCGCCAATGCATACTGCCCCGCCTCGCTTTGCACCACGGCCAAGTTGTAATACGCGTCCGCCTCGGTCCCAGCCAGGCGAAACGCAGCCAAGGCCGGCTCGTACTGTCCCAGCTTGGCCAAGACCAGGCCGCGGTTCATCTGAGCCCGACGGAACGTGGGTTCCAACTCCACCGCCCGGGCCAGGGCAGCCTCAGCCTCCAGGTACTTGCCTTCCAGGCACAGGCTGAAACCCAGGTTGTTGTGCAAGTACGCCGCAGTCGGAGCGTGGGCCAGGGCCGCGCGAAACTCCGAACTCGCCTCCGCATGCCGACCAAGCTTGTTCAGAACGATGCCCAGCCGGTTATGGGCCGCAACCAGGCCCGGAACCAGCTCCAGAGCTTGGCGATACTGGGCGGCCGCCTGTTCCAGGTTCCCCTGCCGCTCGAGAAGGTGGCCGTGCGCGACGTAGGTGGACGCGTTCAGGCGTGGCGTGACGTCGGTCCTGGCAGACGGCAATGCACCCGGCGTGTTGCTTTCGCGGGTGGACTGGCACGCCGCCAGGCTCGCCAGGACCAGCCCGACCGGCAGCCTGCATACAGGTTTTACCCGATTGCCCATCGGGAGCCTCCGGCTAATCAGTTTTCGCGGTGTTTGAGGCGCCGGTCTGGCTCGGACCGGCGGCATTGCCGCTCTTCTTCTTGGGCGCGTATGTCCCCTCGTTGACCTTGATCAGGATGGCTTGGGCGGCGTCCATGCCAGCACTGGCGGGCAGGTCGCGGCTCACCATTTCCGAGGTGGCGTCAATACCTGCCTCGCACAGGAAGGTGATGATCCGCGCCGTCCGGTCCGCCACTAGCTTCTGGTCGGTTTCGTCAGTGTTGAAGCGGACCGTGCCGCCATACAGCTCCAACAGCCTCGCCAGCCGGCGAAGATGTTCCTCGCCCAGCGAATTGAGCCTCGCCTGACCCGGCAGGAAATGCACGTCAGAGACACTCATGTCCGCCAGCAGGGCGTTGTCCACCATGTGTGCATACTCGGCCTGCAACTCGCTGGGCCGATTGGAGGTGCCGTGGGGCGGGGCATTGAGTCTCGTGACCGGTTGCGAGCAGCCCCCGCAGACCAGGCCCAAACCCAGAAAGACCACTGTGAGCCGCATCTGTGACTCCTGTCCGGCCGTGCCCGCCTGGATGCATCCCGGGCGCAGCCAAAACCCTGCCAATAAAATCGGCCCGGCCCATCGCCGGTCTGAAGGTCGCGTTGCGACCGTTTTGGCCGCCCCAACGACCTCCTTCCGCGTTAGAATCCCCATCATGCTCGTGCGGCAGGTCGCAGCCCTCGCGTTTCTGGCGGCGCTAACCTTCGGCTCCCTGGGCCTGACCGTCGGTACGGCCTGGTACCTGCGGAGCAACCGCTACCGCGAGTCGTGCGCGCACCGCCTCAGCGAGTTACTGAGCTTTCCGGCCGAAATCGGCCGAGTCGTGCCAAGATCTCGCAGAACACGGGAATTCCACGCCATTCGCATCTGGCTGCCGCAACGCCGGGCGGAGATCGCGTTCTGCCAGAAGGCCGTGCTGACTCAGGTGCCTGATGTTGGGACGCGATACGCCCTCGAGCTGCGCGGCGGCAAATGCGAAATCTCCACCCGCACCTGGCTGGGAGAGGATTATCGGCTGGCCCTGGAGTCGGGCCTGCGGGCCGGATTCAGCCTGGAGGCCCCCCTTAGAGTAGCTTTCAGCGGGATCGACCTGACCTTCAGCCACGGCGAGTTCCAGGCGACTTTGGCAGACGCGGGCGGCACAGTCTGGTTCGACCAGCCGAACCTCGGGCAGGCGACCGCGACTTGTTACCGGCTGAACGGATACAGCTCCTCGGAGCCAGTCGTGCTGAGCATGGAGTTCACCCAGGCCGCGTCAGGGATCCGGCTCACTCAGGTCGAGCTTTCGGTACCGGAACTGCCGGTGGAGGCCGTGCGGCTGGCCAGTCTGGTGGGTCGGGCCATTCAATCCGGGTCCTTCACCGGCCGCTTGTCCTGCCAGGAAACCCAGTCCGGGCGGCAATTAACCGTGAGCGGCGAAGTCTTCCAACTTCAGCTCGCCGAATGCACGACCGGCCTGGTGGAGCCCCCCTGGGAGGGTCTGGTTCCGCAGGCTGAGCTAACCGGGCTGACCCTGCTGGACGGACGGCCGATACGGTTGGGCTTTCGGGGTTTGCTCACCGACTTGCGGACCGATCGAGTGCTGGCGACCTGGGGTCTGGGCGACGTCGGGGGCCGGCTTCTGTTGCGAGTTCATGCGGCTGAGTTTTCGCCGGCCGGCGTGGATCGTCTGGTGGTCTCTGGCCGGGCCGAGGGCATCCCGGTGGAAGCCCTGGCAAGATGGGCGGGCCGGGGCGAGATGACCGGCTTGGCGCGGGTCGTGCTGAATGACCTGACCATAACCCAGAACCGCATCACCTCGCTGGACGCCCAGATCGAAATACGCCCCAACGCCGATCAGCGGGGCTGGATCGATCGAGAGTTGCTGTCCCAGGCGTTCCAGCGGACGGTCGGCCTGGCCCTGCCTTCATTCCTGCCTGAGCGGATCGAGTACCGGCGACTAGGCTTTCGGGTGGACCTTCACGACGGGATGCTCTACGTACTGGGCACCCACGGACCCCGGGGCAAGGCCATTCTGAGCATCAGCGTGGCGGGGCAGGAAATGCCGGTGCTGTTTGAGCCGGAGAGCGCTCTGGACGTCAGCGCCCCGCTGGAGCGGTTTCGGACATATCTAACCGCGTATGCGACGGCTTCCTGGCAAAGGCTGGCCGGGCATGGATTCCGCAGCAACCTGCCCGAGTCGATCACTGGCCCGGCGCGAGAGTAGGCGACGGTGGGCAGGCACGCGGAGCATTACCTGGTCGCCCTGGTGATCGTGGTCAGCATGGGGCTGACCGGTCTGACGGTCTGGGCGGTGGCTGAGCAGGGGCGAGCCCTGCAAGCTCGGGAGCTGACCGACCTGAGGAACGCCGCCGCCACGGCTGCCGCCCAACGCCAGGCGAGGCTAGCGACCGACACCGAACGGGCCTTCGAGGCGAGCAGCAAGGTCTGGGAGGCCGGCGGCCAGGATGAGCTGGACGCCTGGGCGGCCGGGCAGACCGACTGGTTACTAGCCTGTTGCCGGACTCCCGACGGAGTGTGGACAGTCTATCCGCGCACGCCTCTGGAAGCACCGTTGCCCAGCGCCGGCCAGCCGACCTCCGGCGAGCAGCCGGCCAGCGCGCGATCCGATCTGCTCTCGATGCTCAATGAGCTTAACCAGCTTGCGACCAGCCCGGACCCGCTGACGCGTGCCGCCGCGCTGCTGGGGATGGCAACCTGTGAGCGACAGTTAGGCCATCCGCTGGCGGCCGCTCGGATTTGTGCCGACGCGGCGCACTTGTTGCGCTCCAATCCTCGGCTAGCTCGCCTGGCGTTCCGGGCCGAGTTGGCCCGAATCGACTCTTTGCTGGCGGCCGGCGACTCGGCCCGCGCCGCCGATGCCCTGACAACCTTCTTGAGCGGCCTGCTCAGCGACCATCCGGCCCGTCTGGCCACGCCGGAGGTCAGTCGGCTTCAGCAGCAGACGGACGCCCTCGGACTGCCCGAGGCCAGCCCGGTAATCACCATGCTGGCACAGCTCCGGGTACGAGCAGAAGAGCGGCAAGAGGCGGCCGAGACCATTCAGCGGCTCTTGGCGGAGCTTCCGACCGCCCCGCCTCCCCGTGGTCAGCATGCCGAGTTCCTCAGCGGGAGCGCGCCAGGCGGCCAGCCCCTGGTCGTCGCGCTGCGCCAGATTGGACCGGACGTCTGGCTAGCGCTGGGCTGTCCGGCGGCAGACCTGCTCCAGCGTTATTGGGACTCGCCCGCGGACGCTCCCTGGCAAGTACGATTGCCCGAGGCGGAGCCGGCCGGCGCCACCCACCCGACGCCGGCCCCGGCGCTGCTCAAGCTGGGCCCGGAGTTCGGCGGTGCGATTGTCGAGCCGAGCTTGCGGGCCGGCGAGCGTCTGCGGGCAGTGGCCCGGCGGCAGCTTGCCGTCGTGCTGGCCACTGGCGGCGGGGCATCCGGGGCCTGGATGGTGGTCATTTGGCTGATGCTGCGGCTGGTGGCGCGACAACGCGAGCTGGCTCGTCTCCAGGCCCGATTTGTGGCCGACATCAGCCACGAACTGAAGACCCCCCTGGCCCTGATCCGGCTGCTGTCGGAAACTCTGGCGGACCGCCGGGTGCGCGACCCACAGCGCGTTCATGCCTACCACGAAACCATCTGCCGCGAAAGCGAACGCCTGACGCTCCTGCTGGACAACATCCTGGATCTGGGCCGGATCCAGTCCGGCCGCAAGCAATACCAGTTCACGGAGTGCGATGTGGGCCAGGTGGCACGGCAAGCCTGGGCGTTGTTTGAACCCCAGTTTGCCGCCGAGGGGTTCGACGCCCGATTGGAAATCTCCCCGGATCTGCCGACCATCCTGGCCGACGGGCAGGCTCTCCAACAGGTGATGGTCAACCTGCTGCAAAACGCGTACCGGTACAGCGACGAGAACAAGTACGTCCGCCTGTCGGTGACTCGGGAGGGCTACCTGGTCCTGATAACCGTCGAAGACCACGGCATCGGGATGAACCGCCAGCAGCTCAAGCGATTGGGCGACAGCTTCTTCCGGGCCGAAGATGCGCGGGTGCGGCAACAGGCTGGCGTGGGGCTGGGGCTGGCGATCGTGCACCACATCGTCAGCGCCCATCAGGGCAAGATCGAGGTCGAGTCTCGACCGGGCCAAGGGAGCAAGTTCACGGTCTGGATTCCCTTCCAGCCGGCCACCTGAAGCCCAGGCCACCGTCCAGCCATCCGAGAGCCATGCCGCCGGGCCCGTAGCAGTGGGTTGAAAAACCGTAGTGCCGGACCTCCGAGTCCAGCGCGACCGTGGTGGTGGACCGAAAACGCCGGCCCCGCAGGTCCGGCGCTGCTGACTCAAGCACCTCAGGCAGTTTTTCAACCGACTGCCAGGTGGGCTTCGGCTGGAAGCCAGGCCCGCCAGGTCCACCGCCGCTCTAGAAGATGAAATCGGTCGAGAGGAACTTGGAGTGCCGACCGGAGACGATCTGCGAGATGATCTGCTCGTTCACTTCGTTGGCCTTGGCGGCCACCAGGCTGCGGATCGAAAAGACCCGCAGGGCATCGGAAACGGAGAGGGTACCCTCGGCGGAGTCCTTGCGTCCGGTAAACGGGAAGGTGTCCGGGCCACGTTGGCATTGGCTGTTGATGTTCACGCGGCAAACCTGATTGACCAGCGTGTCGATCAGGCGACTGAGCCGTTGCGGCTCATTTCCAAACAAGGCCGCCTGCTGACCCACCGGGCATCGCACCACCCAGTCGATGACCTCACTCTCGTCCTCGTATGGCAGGACGGGAACGACCGGTCCGAATTGCTCGACCTGGCATATCTGAGTCTGCGGATGGGCGGGGTACAGCACTGCCGGATAGAAGAGCGTATGGTCGATGGTGCCGCCCCCAGGGTTGAGAATGCGTGCCCCACGTGCCACAGCCTCATCGACCAGGCTCCTCAGCCAGGCCGGCTTACCATCTTCGGGCAGCGGGGTGATCTGTACGGCCTCTTCCCAGGGCATGCCGACCTGGAGCTGGCTGACCGCCGCGGCCAGCCGCGAGCAGAACTCCTCGGCCACCCGACGATGGACAAAGATGATTTTGATCGCCGTGCAGCGCTGCCCGTTGAAGGAGAAGGCTCCCAGCACGCATTCGCGGGCCGCCAGGTCCAGGTCGGCGTCCGGCAGGATCACGGCGGGGTTCTTGGCCTCCAGTCCGAGCACGCAGCGGAGCCGGTTAGGCCGCGGATGCTGGTGCTTGAGGATGGAGGCCACCTTAGCCGACCCGATGAAGGCCAGCACGTCGATCCGGCCACTGGCCATCAGTGGTCCGACCACCGTGGGCCCATCTCCGCAGACCGTGTTCACCACCCCGGGCGGAAAACACTCGGCCAACCCGTCGAGCAGCGCAGCATGGAGCAGCACGCCGTGCTTGGGCGGCTTGAAGATCACCGTGTTGCCCATGATCAGAGCCGGGATCAGAGTGGTGAAAGTTTCGTTGAGGGGGTAGTTGTACGGACCCATGCACAGGACCACGCCCAGTGGGCTGCGCCGAATCTGGGCTACAAAGCCGTGCTCGATGGCAAAACGCGAGCTGATGCGATCCAGCTCCTTGAGCGCCTGAATCGTGTCGCGGATGTAATCGACGGTGCGATCGAACTCCTTGCGGGCGTCGGGGAGTGCCTTGCCGATCTCCCACATCAGCAGCCGGACCACCTCGTCTCGCACGGCCTCCATTCGCGGAATGAAGTCCGCGACGTGGCGGATGCGATCAGCCACCGACATGGTCGGCCAGAGCCCGCGGCCATGGTCGTATGCCCGGCTGGCCGCTTCGAGTGCTTGCAGAGCCTGCCGGTCGGTCATCAATGGGTAATGCCCGATCGGGCAGGGAGCCAAACCGCCGGCTGGGCCGACGCAGACCGGAGAAAGGACCTTCTGGCAGGGACCATCCCAGCGGCAGACCTGCCCATCGATCAGGTAACGAGCCCCCGCCTCATAGTATTCCTGCCGCATTGCGGCCGGGATTTGTTCAACCGAGGCTGGGAAGACCGGTCTGGGCGTGTCCACCCGGGTTGGCATCTGCTCCTCCTGGCCGCGCTTAGTTCACCGGATTGGGCGGCGACTGACCCTTCAACACCGCGATGACGTTCTGGGCCACCATTTGCGACATCCGCTGGCGAGTGGCGGTCGTCGCACTACCCAGATGGGGTAGAAGAACGACATTGGGCAGATCGACCAGGCCGGGCGTCAACCGCGGCTCCTGCTCGTAGACATCGAGCCCGGCCGCTCCCAGCCGCCGGCTACGCAGGGCCTCGACCAGAGCTGCTTCGTCCACCACCGGCCCGCGAGCAGCATTAATGAGGATGGCGGTAGGCTTCATAAGAGCCAGCTCCGCGGCCCCGATCAGGTGGCGGGTCTGGGGCGTGAGCGGCACATGCAAAGTGAGCACGTCAGCCGCAGGCAGGAGCTGAGCCAGCTCGACTCGCCGCGCCGCGACCCGCTCCTCCAGGTCCGGGTTGGGCCGCTGATCGACGTACAGCACCCGCATCCCGAAGCCGAGCGAACGCAATCCGACTGCGGTCCCGATCCGTCCGCCGCCGACGATCCCGAGCGTGGCTCCGGTAAGCTCCAGCCCCAGAAACTGCGTGGGGGCCCAACCGGTCCACCGGCCGGACCGCATCAGGCGGTCGCCTTCCACCACTCGGCGAGCGGCGGACAGAATCAGCGCCCAAGTCAAGTCCGCAGTCGCCTCGGTCAGCACTCCCGGCGTGTTGGTGACCCGCACGCCGGCTGCGGTGCAGGCGACGACGTCGATGTTGTCGTACCCGACGGCGAAGTTGGCCACCACTCGCAGAGTCGGGCCGGCCGCAGCCAACAGCTCCCGGTCGACCCGTTCGCTCAGCATCGTGATCAGGCCTGCCACGCCGGGCACGCGTTCCAGAAGCGCCTCCCGGTGCGGTGGGTCATCCTGGTCGAAGACATCCACCAGGAAGCCGGCGTCCCGCAACAATTCGACGGCCGGCGGCGGCACCCGCCGGGTGATCAAGACTCGCTGCATGCTCCTCTCTCACCTTTCAGCCCGGCCGGGGGCCAGGCGATGAATCGTCCGTCACCGCCCGGGCCCGCGTCACCGGGTCCTGAAATAAACCTGTACCGTCTCGCTCTTGTCCGCCTGCACCGTGAACACCAGCAGGTATTCCACCCCGGGCACGAACTGGACTTTGTCCACCTCGTGGTCCTTCTTGTCCAGAATCTTAAAGCCCCCGCCGAGGTTGCCCAGATCGTAATCTATGCCGGGCTTCATCTGGAGCTGGTCGTCCTGTTGCCGCGACACGATCACATAATCCGGGATATCCGAGAAGTCGGCCTCGAACTTCTGATGCACCTGCATAGACACCGACTTGATGAACCCGAACTTCTTGGGGTCAATGATCTCGTACCGAAACACCGGCGAAGTGCTCGCCTCCTTCTTGATCACGAACGGCGCATAACCCTTCAGCCCCTTCTTGAGCGTGCTCTGCTTGGCCTGCTCGCCGTCCAGGAAAATCCGCAGATTGCTGTCTTTCCGCAACAGGTTCTTTCCGATGTTGAAGCCGGTGGAGGCTCCGCCGCCGGCGCTGCATCCGGCGACCAGTGCCACACCCACCAAACCAACGGTCCAGCCGAACAACCATCTGGCCATCGCTTGCTCCTTCTTCGCTGGTGACCGAAGCGGCCCGCCCAACTCCGTCGGCGGGCCCGGCCGGTATATAACCCGCAACTGCCCAAGAGTGTACGCCAGCAGCCGGCCGAGTCCAAACCGGAAAAAACCCCGACCGGCCGGGTTACCCGCCTCGGGCGCGGGTCGAGCAGAAACTCAGACAGGCGGCGCCCGCGCGGCCGGACGGCCCCGGCAGCGCACCAAGCCAGCGCCGATCCGGCATCCGTGTTCAACCCGTTAAGGCGGTGGCGATGCATGTGCCGATAGAAGCTACCGCACCTTCAGGTGCCGGGAGTTCCGCCGGCCGAGAAACGGGGAACTTACCGCTGCTGATCCAAGGACCCGAAACGCATATGTCCGCCTGGAGCGGCAGAAGCGAAATATACCACACGGCGCAGATTCGCGGCCCGGCTCAGCACACGCGGCGCCGGGGACCTCTCGCTGTCGCTGCGCGCTGCGGTCGAAGTCTCACCTTCGCGCCCGGTCATTCGGCAGCCCGCACGACTTCGCAGCGACGGTTCCGGACCCTCCTGCTGCTGTCGGTGGTGACCGTGCTGAGCTTGTTTGACTGGGCCTTCACCGAATCTCAGTTGCTGCGGGGCGACTTCGCCGAAGCCAACCCCCTGGCCGCAACCCTGGCCTCCAACCCCGCCGCGGTCGGGACCTATAAACTGGCCCTGCTCTGCCTGGGGGTATCAATTCTGTTCTGCTTACGGCGGCGGTGGGAATCGGAGGCCAGCCTTTGGCTCCTCCTGGCATGCCATGCCGCGCTGATGGTCTGGTGGATAGCCTACATCCACCTGGCCGAGATCTGTGCCCGCGACCCAGCGGTGTGGAGCCCCCCCATCATGTTCTGAGGCTGGACGCCCGCTAGCTGTCCCCCATAATGAAGGCAACGTCGTCGGAAGCGGGAGATCACCGGTGCTCAAACGGAACACCGACCAGCGTAAAGCTATTCGAGAAGTCTTCACGCGGCTTAATCGACCACTTAGCATTCAGGAGGTGCTAGAAGCCGGCCAGCAGAACAGTCCAGGGCTGGGTGTCGCCACGGTCTACCGGACCATCAAGCTTCTGGTGAACGAAGGCTGGCTCAAGCTAGTGCAACTGCCCGGCGAACCCTCCCGCTATGAGGTGTCTGGCAAGCCGCCTCACAGCCATTTTTATTGCCGGCGATGTGGTCTGGTCTATGACATCCCCGGCGGATCTAAGCCGACGCCGGGAGCGCTCCCAACAGGCTTCACACTCGAAGACCACGCCCTGGTGCTCTATGGACGCTGCCCCAAATGCAACGCCGACCCAACTTGACCGCTGATCGCAAGAGCACCCCCCGCCATCAGCCAACCAGACGGCCTCCCTTCTGACCACAACCGCTGCGGCTATGTCAAGAGCCGCCCCGGAGCGAAACGACGGCTGTGGCATCCCCGGCAATACTCGCTGACGCGCCGGACTGCAATTACCCGCAGCTGAAAGCCACAGGGCATCCTAAAAGCCAGGCAGTCCGGCCCGGTGTCGCCGCCGGTGTTCTGATGGGCTGCCGAAAACCGACGATTTCCGCCCTGACGGGCATCCGGACCCTTGACGGGTTGGTAATACTTTGTATTACATCACCCTGACGGTCGGCACATAGGGGAGATGGGCCGGTCGCGGCGGACAACAGCATATGTCCAAGGCTGTCGGTCAGAAAGAAAGCGTCGTGACGTTCAAGGCGGACGCTTCGTTCCTGGAAGCCCTGCGGAACCTCCCGAACCGGTCGGAGTTTATCCGGGCGGCGATCCTTTCCGCCCTGGGACATCGCTGCCCCCTCTGTCGCGGAACTGGAGTGCTGACGCCCAATCAGAGAAAGCACTGGGACAGGTTCACCCGGCTGCACTACTGGCAGGAGTGCCAAGACTGCCACGAAGTACATCTGGTCTGCGCGCAGGAGGCTGGTGGCGATGTACACACGTAAGCAATTGCCTCGCCTCCAATTAGTCAGGAGCCTAGCGGTCTTCGGACTGCTTACGGTGCCTGCGCCGGGGATCACGCCGCCCGAGAAGCTGAAAGTCGTGGTTAGCATCCTACCGCAGGCCTACTTCGTCGAACGGGTGGGTGGCGATCGAGTCGAGGTCGAGGTGCTGGTCGGGCCCGGCCAGTCGCCGCACTCCTACGAGCTTACGCCGCGCCAATTGGAAGCCCTTTCACAGGCCCAGGTGTGTTTCCGGATCGGCATCGATTTTGAGGAAACCCTGGTGCCCCGCATCGAGCGGCTATTCCGCCAGATCAGGGTCGTTGATACCCGGGTCGGGGTGCCTTTGCGTGGCTATACGCCACAGGAGGAGCACGCGGAACTCGACCATGGAGAACATCATGGTCCCACGGGCAGGCACCCCAGCCCGACGACGCGTGTCGGCCGGCCCGACCCGCATATCTGGCTCAGTCCGCCGCTGGTCAAGATTCAGGCCCGGACGATCTGCTCCACGCTCTGCGAACTGGATCCAGAGCACGCTGACCAATATCGCAAGAACCTCGCCGAGTTCGAGGCCGACTTGGACCGGGTACACGCCCGGATTGTCGATGCTCTGGCTCCGCTGCGGGGCCAGGCGATCTTCGTGTATCACCCGGCATTTGGCTATTTCGCCGACACCTACGGGCTGCGGCAGATCCCGGTGGAAATCGAGGGCAAAGAGCCCACCGCCAAGCAGTTGGCCAGCCTGATCGAGCGTGCCCGGGCGGCCGGCGCCAAAGTGATTTTCGTTCAGCCCCAGTTCCCGAAAAAGGCTGCGGAGGCGGTGGCCGAGGCCATCGGCGGCGTGGTGGTGCCGCTGGACGACCTGTCCCGGGACTACCTGAGGAACCTGGAGGAAATAGCCGCTCGAATCAAAGCCGGGCTCAGCAAGGGCAGCGAGTAGCCCATGGACCAAGTGGTCGAGGTTGACAATCTTTGGTTCGCGTACCCCGCCACGCCGGTCCTGGAGAACGTCACCTTCTCGATTTCGCGCGGAGATTTCGCCTGCGTGGTAGGGCCGAATGGCGGCGGAAAGACCACCCTGCTGCGACTGATCCTGGGCCTGCTGTCGCCCACTCGCGGCCGCATCCGGGTATTCGGGCAATCACCGACTCAGGCCCGTACTCGCATTGGGTATATGCCCCAGCACGTCCAGCTCGATCCACTGTTTCCGGCCCGGGCTTGCGACGTGGTAATGATGGGGCGGCTAGGGCGTGGCCGGCGCGGGCCACTGGGGCGGACTGACCGGGAGCGGGTCGCGGCCGCCTTGCGCGAGGTGGGGTTGGCCGACCAGGCCCGCCGGCCCTTTGCGGCTCTGTCAGGCGGTCAGCGACAACGCGTGCTTATCGCTCGAGCCCTGGCCTGCGATCCGGAACTGCTCTTGCTGGACGAACCGACCGCCAGCCTGGATCCCATGGTCCAGGACGAGATGAACGAGCTGCTTTGCCGCCTCAACCAGCGATTGACGGTGGTGATCGTCTCGCACGATGTCGGCTTTGTCACCCGGCATGTGAAAACCGTCATCTGCGTGAACCGCCGAGTGATGGTGCACGCCGCCCAGGAAATCACCGGCGGTTCGATCCGCGAGCTTTACGGGCACGACGTCCACGTGGTGCAGCACTCGCACCCGCACGAGTAGGCCGACGCGCGGAGGTCTGGGGTGTTGGAGTTTTTCCAGGCGGTGCGTGAGCAGTCGTTCTTGCAGGTCGCGCTGCTGACCGGCCTGCTCGCCAGCGTAGCTTGCGGCGTAATCGGCAGCTACGTGGTCGTCCGACGGATCACCTACCTGGCTGGGGGCATCGCCCACTGCGTGCTGGGCGGGCTGGGCGCCGCACGGTATCTGGCGGTGGTCCACGACTGGCACTTCTACCATCCGCTATACGGCTGGCAGCCGCTGCATCCGCTTCTGGGAGCCATAGCTGCCGCTCTGATCGCCGCCGTCATTATCGGCTGGGTCAGCCTGCGCAGCAGACAGCGCGAGGACACGGTGATCGGCGCCCTGTGGGCCATCGGCATGGCGGCCGGGGTGCTCTTCATCGCCAAGACCCCCGGTTACCAGGTCGAGCTGATGAGCTACCTTTTCGGAAGCATCCTGATGGTCACCAGCGACGATCTGTGGCTGCTCATCGGGCTGGATGTCTTGATCGTGGGCGCGGGCCTGGCATTCTACAACGAGCTGCTGGCGGTTTGTTTCGACGAGGAGTTCGCCCGACTGCGCGGCCTGCGGGTCGAGTTCTACTACATCATGCTGCTGTGCCTCACCGCTCTGACCGTAGTCCTGCTGGTGAGCGTGGTCGGGATCGTAATGGTGATCGCCCTGCTCACGCTGCCCGCGGCGGTCGCCAGCCATTTCTGCCGGACACTGTGGCAGCTAATGCTCGTCTCCGTCGGGCTGAGCATGCTGCTCACCACCACTGGCCTGGCCATCAGTTACGGACCAAACCTGCCGGCGGGCGCCACCACCATTTTGCTGGCTGGGACCGTCTATGTGTTTGTCCTGATCGCCGTGCGACTGCCACGAGCCCTTCGGCGGACAAGCTGAGGCGGCACCGCGCCAGAGCGTTCCGGCGTCCCAAGTCCAGCCACCCATAACCTGACCCGACAGCGTGATTACCGCCGCGGTCGCCGTTGCCCCGGAAGTGATGCCGGCGAGCATCTGGCTGCTCAGTCCAGATCGGCAGCAGCTTCGGTGCGCGAGCCTTTTTGAGCACACCAGCGGCCGACATTCGGAGGCCGTAACCCTGACGGCCGCGGCCTACCCGCGACACTTCGCGGCCCTGGAGGCCGACCGGGCGGCCGGCGCCGGCCACGCCCGCAACAACCCACGCACCTCGTTCACGCACGGCTACCTGGCGCCGCTGGGGATCACTTTCATGCTGGATTCACCGATCCGGTTCACGCGCAGGCTCGTCGGCACGGTCTGCCGCGAGCACGTTGGGCCGCCGTAACAGTGGCAGACCGACGAGCTCGCTCTTGCCAGCAAGGTGGGTGACGAGATGGCTCATGCTCCTGCCGAACAAGCAGGAGCGACAGGCAACCGAAGAGCGGGCGCGGCTCGCGGGGAAGTCGCCGCAGGCCCTGGCCAAGCCGCGGCCGCCTCAAGAAGCTCTACCCGGACTATGACGAAAGGCTCCCAAAACGGCGGCAAGGCTTGGGGGGCAGATCCCCCCAGCCTTGCCGTTGCCGCGTGGGGAAGACCAATAACCGGTTCCTCTGCCAGCGGCCGCCTTCGGAAAAACCGGCCAATTGCCCTCAGGATGCCGTTCAGTTCACCATCGACCACACAAACTTCAACACGGCACTGATCAGGTTGGGAATAATGCTCAGCAGCACGCCGATCGGCTCAAAAAACCAGCCCATGACGGTCCTTCCTCGCAAAAGGAAACAGATACCTCAAAACGCAGGCAGTGTTTTTATCGGCTGATCACCCCGAGCGTCAAGAGGCGAATCGCGGAAGCTACCCGGGAAGCACCCGGTCACGGTTCCGCCTCCAGGTCCGCCGGGGCGCTGGACGTGGTGGTCGATTGATCTGCTTCGTCCGGCATGTCCACGTAGCCGAGAGCCGCCAGACGCCTCAAGTGCTCGGTCGGAACCGGCCCCTGCCCCGAGTCCGGACGAGCGGCCACCCGTAACGTGCTGACATACTCGGCCAAATCCGCCGCCAGCCGCTGAGCCAATTCGACCCGCCCAATCAGGTTGGAAAGCTCCCCGGGATCGGCCGCCAGATCGTATAACTCGTGCCGCCCGTCCGAGCCCCAGATGTACTTGTACCGGTCGCTGTACAGAGCCCGCAGGCTTCGTCGCCAAGGGCTGGGGTCCCAGTCAGGATGCGTCCGGCGAAGAGCCTTGAGGGGCGTCTCGGAGACCGCCGGCATCTCCGCCAACCGTAGCCGCTGGTCCGGCGGCGCAAGCAAACTCACGACCCGACCCGCCAGATCATCCGGCGGCTCGACGCCCGCCAGCTCCAGTAAGGTCGCGAACAAGTCCAGGTTCGACACGGGACGGGGCTCGCGACCGGCTGGAACTCGCGGGGGATAGGAGATAATCAGCGGCACGCGGATCAACGGCTCGTACACCGAGTAGATGTGGCCCAACAGGTGGTGTTCGCCCAGACACTCGCCGTGGTCCGAAGTCAGCACCACCACTGTGTTCTTCAGATACCCCTCGGCCTCCAACGCCGCCAACAGCCTGGCAAACAGCTCGTCCAGTTCGGCGATGGCCGCGTCATATGTCGCGGCCATGATCTCCATCTCCTCGGCTGAGTACTCCTTGAGCCCGAAGTTATAGGCCCAAATGGAAGGCCAGGAATGATCCACACGGTAAGAACGCGCCACCTGTTCTGGCGTCATCATCCTTAGCCGATACTCCTCGGACGGCTGATACGGCTGGTGGGCCTCCATGTAGTTGAGGAAGATGAAGAATGGCCGGGCCGGGTCGCATTGCCTCAGCCATTCCAGCGTGGCCCGCTGAGCCAGCTCGCCAGTCGCCACCAGCTCCCAGGCAAGCCCGTGCCGGTCGGTGCCCTGCGCTGGTGGCGAGACGCCTGCCGCGTAGCATTTCGCCCGGACGATCCGCTGAGCCTCGGTGCGACGCTTGGCGTCCCACGGGTGCTCGGCCCGATCGAAGCCCTGAGTGAAGTTCTCCAGCTCGGAGACGCTCGGGTTGGCCGAATAAAGGTAGGTCTGATAACCCGCCCGGCTCAGCAGCTCGGCCAGGGTCGTGAGTCGGTCGTCCAGCCGACGCCGATTGTTGTCCGCCGCGTGCTCGCTGGGCAGCAAACCGGTGAACATCGACGCGTGCGAAGGCGTTGTGGTCGGCGCCGCCGACGTGCAATCGTCGAAGACCCGGGCCTGACGCGCCCATCGATCGAGCTTGGGCGTGGTGGGCCGACCATACCCGTGCAGGCTCAGGTGGTCAGCCCGCACGGTGTCCCAGACGACCCACAGCAGGTTGGGACGACCGCTCGCCGCCGGCAAACTGCGCGGCTTCTCACACCCCACCTGGCTCGCAGCCGCTAGAGTCCAGGCCAGCCCCAAAGCAAAGCTTCTGGCAAACCGGCGGCGGAAAGCTATGGTCTGCATAAATCGGTCCCAGTAGGCGCCGTCTGACCAAACAACCGGATTTTACGACGGCCGGGGCCCCGGCGACCACCACTTCGGGCCGGCCCCCCACATGCTGGATGCCGCAGCCCCGCAGACCGCTGCAAGAGCCGCAGCCCGGGCAGGCGGCTGAGTTTTTCGCCGACGGTCCGCCTGGCGACCCGAGTGATTACGCTCGATATATACGGCTCGTGCCCTTCGCGACCGAAGTCGAAGCAAACGCAGGACCGGCACCGGCCAGCCAAAATAATGTGGTTGACCCTTTCAGGAAGCCGCCTAAAGTTCAATAGCGCGCTGGTCAGGCGGGACGTGCTGCGTCCGGTCGCGTCGAGGATACCGCCGCTTTTGGCGTCCGGTCACGGAGGAGTCCTATGCGTCTGATCGAGTTGGTCACGAGCCTGGGGGTGGCGACTTGCCTGACTTCCACGGCCTGGGCGCATCGGCCGACGTTGAGCGACGGTTCCGCCCGGGGCCCGTCGACTGCCTTGGTCATCTCGGACGTTGACCTCTCGCAGGTGATCTACCACGAGATCACCGCGGAGTCGCCTCAGCTCTGGCTCGGGCTTGATCTGAAAGAAGGGCAGTCGGTGTACTTTCAGTTGGGCGTGCCATTGATCGAGCGGCTACGGGCATACCGCCCCGCCCTGGCGTTGATCGGCCCGCAACTACCCCCGACCGACCTGCCGTTCGGGCTGCCGGAAGGACTGGGAGCCATCAAGTTCACATCGGAGCAGGTCGCCCAGCCCAGAGAATTCCATGAGCCATTCAGCGGCACATCATCCTGGATTCTATCGACCCAAACCGTGCCGGTGGTTGCCGCCGGACGTTACTACCTGGTCGCCTACGACCCCGCCGGCCAGCCGGGCAAGCTGTGGGTGGCGCTCGGCAAGCGTGAGGAATTCACTTTGCGTGATATTGCCGCGTTGAAGGACATCTTACCGAAGGTGCGTCAGTTTCATGAGGTCGAAGCCTCGACCGGGCTCCCCTGCTTTATGGCCCCCGCAGCGCTGGCGGTTGTCGCGCTGGGCTGCTGCGGCCTGGCCCGCGGGCGCCCATTCTGGCGGCCGGTCGGCCCGAGTAGATCAAATCGTTGATTTCGACCCGCAAGATCAAGGAGACCCAGCATGCCGAATACCGAGGCCAACCTGAGAGAAGCGTTTGCCGGGGAAAGCCAGGCGAATCAGAAGTACCTGGCATTCGCCAGAAAAGCCGACCTGGAGGGCTACCCGAACGTGGCCCGGCTGTTCCGGGCCGCGGCCGAGGCCGAGACCATCCACGCGCATGGGCATCTGGCAGCCCTGGACGGGATCAGGTCTACCGCCGAAAACCTCAAGACGGCGATCGATGGGGAGATTTACGAGCACACTCAGATGTACCCCCCGATGCTCAAACAGGCGGAAGCGGACAACCACCGCGCCAAGCGCATGTTCGGCTTTGCCGTCCAGGCCGAGGGGGTACACGCCAGGCTCTATAAAATCGCGCTGGAGGCGGTGCAGCAAGGCAAGGACCTGGCCGAGAACGCATTTTATTTGTGCCCGGTATGCGGCCACATCGAGGCGGCCGAAGCGCCAGAGTCCTGCCCGATTTGCGGCGCCAAGCGCGAGAAGTTCATTCGAATGTAGAACGATCGGCGGCTGCCGGAGCTGTTCCAGGTTACATGGCGTACCGACCAGCACCGGCCGGCAAGCCTCCTCCCGGAGCCAGTGATGGCAACTGAACAGATTAGTGCCTGGCGCTGCATCATCTGCGGGTACATCCACCGCGGGCCCCAACCGCCGGAATCCTGCCCGACCTGCGGCGCCCCCGCCAGCGACTTCGATCCTTACCACGAAGAACCCCCGGACCCGCCCCACTAGTGCTGTCCCCTCTTGAAGAGCTTGGCGAAAGTGTCCGGCGCCGTGGCGGCGCGCGGGCGCCCCACGCAGTTCAAAACCGAGTCCCCGGCGACGAAGGAGCACGAGCGGCGATTTCGACCGGTGGCGCGACCGGCCAGCTTTTCAGGGGTTTGGAACCGAGGCTGCCGATGGCGCGGCCCGCCGACATCAGCGGAATGGCTCAGGAGCAGACCGGCTTCGGTCTCCGATTGCCCGGCAAGTCCGCGCCGGCCGCCGTAGACATCCGGAAAGCGGTAAAGTCCACCATTCAGGAGAGCAATAATGACCGAACGAACTGGCGTAACCACGTTCCAGGGCAAGCCCCTCACCCTCATCGGACCGGCACTTGCGGTAGGTGGCGATGCTCCGCACTTCACGCTGACCGCCAACGATCTGTCGGACCTGCGGTGCGAGACGTACCACGGGAAGATCATGGTCCTGAGCGTCGTCCCTAGCCTGGACACCTCGGTCTGCGCTACGCAGACGCGGACGTTCAACCAGCGGGCGACGCAACTCTCGCAGGAGGTGGTCGTGCTGGCCGTCAGCATGGATCTGCCCTTCGCCCAGAAGCGATTTTGCGGGGCAGAGGGCATCGACCGCGTGATCACGGCCAGCGACTACAAACACCGGTCCTTCGGCCCGGCGTTCGGGGTACTCATCAAAGAACTCGGCCTGCTGGCCCGGGCGGTATTCGTCATCGACCGCAAGGGCAAGCTGGCGCATGTCGAGTATGTGCCTGAGATCACCACCGAGCCCAATTACGACGCCGCGCTGCGAGCGGTGAGGGCCCTAAGCTGACAGGCGCCGCGAAGTATCGGAACGGAGCCGCGGCCGACGACCGGTCCCTCCAATACGGCCGAGACCAGAACGGATAGGTTGGGGCGGTGAACGCGCAGGTTGGGGCCCCTGATCTGGGCTGTCGTGGCCATTGCGTGGGGCCATATCAGATGGGAGCTACCTCGGCCCCATTAGGCACCTGCGTGGAAGCGGCGGCGACTTGATTGCGGGGTGGCGGAGGTTCGAGCTGGAACTCCGGGACCAGAGCCTTCAACCGACGGCGGGCCTCCTCGCGGGTGAGTCGATCCGCGTCGGCCACCAGTTGATCGATGGCCGGCACCAGCTTGTCCCAATCAACCGGGATCTTCCGCCAGATGCCGATCTTGGGATGAGCGGTGCGGGAGACGTTTTCGCCGTCGATGGCCAGCTCCTCGAACAGTTTCTCGCCGGGCCGCACGCCAGTGTAGACGATCTTGATGTCTACGTCCGGGCGGAAGCCCGAGAGGGTGATCATCTGCCGGGCCAGGTCGACGATCCGCACTTGCTCGCCCATGTCCAGGACGAAGACTTCACCGCCTTCGCCCATCGACGCCGCCTGAAGCACGAGTTGGGCGGCCTCGGGGATGGTCATGAAATAGCGGACCATGTCGGGATGAGTGACGGTGACCGGGCCGCCGCGGGCGATCTGCTCCCGGAAGATGGGGATGACACTCCCACTGCTGCCCAGGACATTTCCGAACCGGACCGTGACGAACTGGGTCCGCGAGCGGGCGTCCAGGGCCTGAATGTACATTTCGGCCACCCGTTTGGTGCCGCCCATGATGCTGGTCGGGTTGACCGCCTTGTCGGTCGAGATCAGGACGAACTTCTCGCAGCCGAACTGGCTGGCCATGTCGGCCACCTCGCGGGTGCCGCGGATGTTATTCTTGATCGCCTCGCCGGGGTTGTACTCCATCATGGGTACGTGCTTGTGGGCGGCGGCATGGAAGACCGCGCTGGGCCGATACTGCGAGAAGACATAGTGGAGCCGGCCGCGGTCGTTGATGTCCCCGATGCAGGGCAGCAGCTCGATGTTCTTGAAAGTCTGTCGCAGCTCGCAGTCGATGGGGAACAGCCCCGGCTCAGCCTGCTCCAGCAGAATCAACCGCCGCGGCTGGAACCGGGCGATCTGCCGGCACATCTCCGAGCCGATCGAGCCCCCCGCCCCCGTCACCAGGATCACCCGGTCGCGAATGAAGGCTGCAATCTGCTCCTCGTCCAGCTTGACCGGGGCTCGACCCAGCAGGTCATTGATGTCAACATCGCGGATCTCCTTGACCGTGGCCCGGCCGGAGATCAGGTCTGACAAAGCGGGCACAGTCTTGAATCGCAGGTTGGTGCCCTGGCAAAGCTCGATGACCTGCCGCAGCCGCTGGCGGGTGGCCGAGGGGATGGCGATCAGAATCTCGTCCACCGCGTGTTCGGCACAAACCCGCTTGATCTCCCGAATCGGGCCCAGCACCTCGAAGCCGTGGATCTGCGAGCCCCACTTGGTCTCGTCGTCGTCCAAAAACCCGACCACGCGGTAGCGCAAGACCGGCATGCGGAGGATTTCCCGGACCACGTTTTCGCCCGCGTCACCAGCCCCCACCACCAGCAACTTCGGAACGGCGCCTTCCGCCGTCGGCCGCACCTCCTCGTGGTATAGCCGCACTGCCAGCCGGGCCCCGCAGACCAGGGCGATAGTCCCCGCAAAATCGAGCACGAACACCGAGTCCGGGAACTTCTCCCCGAAGCCGGCGACGTTCAATCCGGCTCTTCGGGCGTACTCCAGCCCGTACTGCAACCCGTAAAACAGAACGAAGGTCCCGAAAAAACTCCACCAAGCCGCCCGGGCCACCGCCAGCACGTCCCGCAAGCTGGCGTACCGCCAGGAGGCACGGTGCAGGCCCATCAAGACAAAAACACTCAACTTAATCGCCACCACCGGGACCAGCAGCGGGAGCATGTACTCGGTCAGCCAGTCGAACGCCCCCTCCTCCGCCGGCGGGACCCGCGTAAACAACGACCGGACCCACGCCACCGGCCAACCGAGAGTCGGGGAGCCTCTAAAGTTGTAGGCTAGCCCGAAGGCCAGGAACCAGGCCAGGGCGAACATGAGGGCGTGAGCGACTATGCTCAACGCCGTCCGGTGGCGACGAAACCACTCCAACCGCAGCCCCCGAGGCGAAGCTTTGCGATCGAAACTCATTCCCGCTTGGCGCCTCGTAACCCTTCAGCAAAAGCCGCAATCTTAAATCGTCGACTCGTACGCCGGCCACCAATCGGAGAGGGCGGGCCGACTCCGCTACGAACTGCGATCTATAGCCGACCGCAAGGCAGCGGTGAAACTGAACAACGCTTCGGTTTCCCCGGCGGATGTCCGCAGCAGTTCTTCGGCCCTTTCCACTGAATCACGGGCCGACCTGATCTCGCCCAGCCGCCAGGCACAGTAACCCTGCAAGGCCTGGCTGGCAGCCGAACCGGGATTGAACTCGCCGATCCGGGCATAACGGCGCATCTGGGACTGCAAACAAGCTGAGCGACCGCCGGCCGCCGACGCGTCCCCGAAATACTGCTCCAACACCTCGCCAGCCGTCGCCAAAAAGATCTCCGGGTCCCGCTGCACGGCCCGCAGCAGATACTCAGCGGCCTGCAATGGCCGATCCTGCTCAAGCGCTGCGTGGGCCAGCAGCAGCAGCGGCAAGCCGGCCTTGCGATCCAGGTCAGCCACCATGCGCAGCCGCCAAGTCGCCTCGGACAGCTTATCCGGACAATCCCGGCACTTTTCGTACCGCCCGGTTATCGGATCACGAGTCTCGGTGGTGGCCGCTTTGAAC
>Ga0185342_1000396_pt1 | contig 22616 bp, 17 predicted proteins | sample ConPoolayeEmetaG_FD_128045 | JGI IMG/M metagenome (GOLD analysis project Ga0185342, IMG submission 128045) | Hot spring microbial mat communities from California, USA to study Microbial Dark Matter (Phase II) - Cone Pool mat layer E metaG... ...
ACTAATACTAATATTAATATTAGCGCTAATATTAGTACTAATACTAATATTAATACTAATATGTATAATATATTTATTATATTTACTAATATCTATGCTTTTATTTGTTTTTCAAAGATTTCTTTATCTAAAGTAGTTATAAACACAACTCTTAGATAGTGCATATTAACTGTAATTTTTTAAATTTTTTTACTAAAATTACACAAATTTTTATAAAAAAATCTTGATTTTTTGTATTTGATATAATATTATTTGTCAAGAATTAGCAGTCTAAATATTAGAGTGCTAATTTAAATGAGTACATATGTACAAATACATAAAATATTAATATTAGAAGGAGGTATTGAATATGGCTTACAAACCACTAGGAGACAGATTGTTGGTAAAACCAAAAGAAAGTGAAGAAAAAACTAAAAGCGGAATAGTTCTTCCTGATTCAGCAAAAGAAAAACCACAGGAAGGAGAAGTAATTGCAGTTGGCGAAGGCGCTAGAGATGATAAAGGAAACAGAATACCAATGGAAGTAAAAGTAGGTGATGTTGTACTTTATTCAAAATATGCTGGTACTGAAGTAAAAATTGATGGTGTTGAACATCTAATCATTAGAGAAAGTGATGTGCTTGCTATTGTAACAAAATAAAGCAATATATAATTTAAAAAGTAAGAAATATAGTTTTAATTCAATAAAAAAACCATTTTAAGGAGGTTGAAGCTATGGCTAAAGAATTAAAATATGATGAAATATCAAGAAGGGCTCTTGAGCGAGGAGTAAATATTATTGCAGATGCTGTTAAGGTAACTCTTGGTCCTAAAGGTAGAAATGTTGTGTTGGAAAAGAAGTATGGGTCACCTACAATTACAAATGACGGTGTTACAATTGCTAGAGAAATTGAAGTAGAAGACCCATTTGAAAATGCAGGAGTACAGCTTTTAAAAGAAGTTGCTACAAAAACAAATGATGTAGCTGGTGATGGTACTACAACCGCTACTCTCCTTGCACAAGCAATGGTAAGAGAAGGTTTACGTAATGTTGCAGCTGGAGCAAATCCACTTCTTTTAAAGAAAGGAATTGAGGAAGCTGTTGAGATAGCTGTAAAAGAAATACAAAAAGCAGCAAAGGATATAGCTACAGATAAGAAGAAAATTGCTGAAGTTGCTGCTATATCTGCAGCTGACCAAGTAATTGGTCAAACAATTGCAGATGCAATGGAAAAAGTTGGTAAAGATGGAGTTATTACAGTTGAAGAATCTAATAAATTCGGTATTGAAATTGAATTAGTTGAAGGATTGCAGTTTGATAAAGGTTATTTATCTCCATATATGGTAACAGATGCAGAAAGAATGGAAGCAGTTTTAAATGATCCATACATTCTAATTGCTAATCAAAAAATTTCTGCAGTTAATGATTTAATCCCTATTTTGGAAAAAGTAATGCAAACAGGCAAACCTTTACTTATTATTGCTGAAGATGTTGAAGGTGAAGCTCTTGCAACTCTAGTTGTTAACAAGCTTAGAGGTACATTTACATCTGTTGCTGTAAAGGCTCCTGGTTTTGGAGATAGAAGAAAAGCAATGCTGGAAGATATTGCAATTGTTACAGGAGGAAAAGTTATTTCTGAGGAAATAGGTATTAAGCTAGAAAATGTAACAATTGAGATGCTAGGTCAAGCAAGACAAGTAAAGGTTGACAAAGAAAATACAACAATTGTTGAAGGTAAAGGTTCACTTGATGCAATAAAAGGAAGAATTAAACAAATTAAAACTGAAATTGAACAGTCAGATTCAGATTTTGATAAAGAGAAACTTCAGGAAAGACTTGCTAAATTATCAGGTGGCGTAGCAGTTATTAAAGTTGGAGCAGCAACAGAAGTTGAATTAAAAGAGAAAAAGCACAGAATAGAAGATGCTCTTTCTGCTACAAAAGCTGCAGTTGAGGAAGGTATAGTTCCTGGCGGTGGTGTAGTTTTAGTTGATATTATTCCAAAAATTGATTTAAGTAAGTTTGAAGGCGACGTAAAGACTGGTGCAAGCATTGTAGTAAAAGCATTAGAAGAACCACTTCGACAAATTGCTGCAAATGCTGGTTGGGAAGGCTCAGTTGTAGTTGAGAAAGTTAAAACATTGCCAGAAGGTCAAGGACTTGATGCTTTAAACGGAAAATATGTAAACATGATTGATGCTGGAATAATTGATCCTGCAAAAGTTACAAGAAGTGCTCTTCAGAATGCTGCATCTATTGCTGCATTATTGCTAACAACTGAGGTAATAGTTGCTGAAAAACCTGAGAAGGAAAAAACCCCACCAGTGCCAGGCGGAGGATATGGCGGCGGAATGGGTCCGATGATGTAAGAATTATATAATACTTAAATAATACCTAAGTAATACATAAAATAGTGCATAAAAAAGTAAGCCTATAAAACAATAGAGTTTATAGGCTTACTTAATTTCTTCAGTTCCTGCTAAAGTTATTTTAGAGTCTCCAAACTTCTTAGATATTTTGTTAAGAGCTTTTGTTAGGTTTTCTTCTTTTTTTTCTTCTTTTATAAGTATGTTGTCAAGAACATAACTTTTTTTTAAATCACTTATTGAAATTCCCACAAGTCTTATCTTCTTTCTTAAAAAATCTAAATTTTTTAAAAGCATTATTGCATTTCTGTAAATATCAAATACAGAGTATGTATAATCCTTCAAAGTAGTTCTTTTAGTAATTGTTTTAAAGTCTGAATATCTTATTTTAATAGTAAGGATTTTACCTTTATAACCTTTAGAATATAAGTTTGAAGAAATTTTTTGTGATAATTGCAATATAGTGGGTTTTAATGCATCTATATTGTCGATATCTGCTGAAAAAGTAGTTTCTCTTCCAATAGATTTTATATCTTGATATGGGATAACTTCGCGATTATCTATACCATTAGCTATTTCATGCATAAATTTTCCCATTGAATTACCAAATTTAATTACAAGCACTTCAAGAGGGACTTGTGCAAGGTCGCCAATAGTTTTAATACCCATGGAGTTAAGTATTCCGCATGTTACTCTTCCAACTCCCCATATAAAAGAGACAGGAAGCTTTTTTATTTTTTCAATCATATCAGGCGTATTTTCAAGAACTGTAAGTCCATTTGGCTTATTAAGTCCGGAAGCAAGCTTGGCAAGAAATTTATTGGGTCCTATCCCTGCTGAAGAAGTGAGATTTGTTTGTTCGTAAATTTTGCCTTTTATTTTCTTTGCTATCTCTAGTGCATTTCCAAAAAGCCTTTCGCAGCCAGTTACGTCAAGAAAGCCTTCATCACATCCAACAATTTCTACAAGAGGGGTAAATTGGAAAAATATTTCTCTTATTTTTCTTGATTCTTCAAGATATTTTTCCATGTTAACAGGTAGATATATACCATTTGGACAAAGCCTTCTGGCTTTAGATAAAGGCATGCCTGAGTAAAGCCCGTATTTTCTTGCTTCATATGATGCTGTGGATATAACCCCTCTATTTAATGGTCCACCTACTATTAAAGGTTTGTTTTTATACTCTGGGTGATCTCTTTGCTCGATTTGTGCAAAAAAGGCGTCCATATCGATATGAATTATTTTTCTATCTGTTTTATTGTTATCTAAACTATTGCTTTCTATGCTATTGTTATCTAAACTGTTTCCTTCTAAACTATTGCTTTCTAAACTATTGCCTTCTAGATTATTGCTTTCTAAATTGTTCTTTTTATAATTCATATCCAAAACACTTTCTTAACTATTAATTTAACCATTAGTTTAATCATTAACTGTTTAAATTTACCTTAACTTATTTTTTAGTTATTTCCCATTTTTCTTTTATAACATTTTCTTATTTAACGTTTTCTTCTTATCTAACATTTCTTATAAAACATTTTCTTATCTAACATTTATTATTTAAACATTTCTTCTCTTATGTTTTCTTATCTACAGTTTTTATATCTTCTGTTTTCATATTTAACATTTTATTATTTAACTTTTTTCTTAGTTTACATAACTCTACTTTAGTTTGTGCTTGTATTGGACAGTATTGCTATTTTTATGTCTTCATGTTGTTTAAATTCTGAGATATCTTTTATTGAGCTAATGCTATAAGAATTTTTCACAATTAATGATATGTAATTGTCTTTTAAGTATAGTTTTCCTTTAAGCAGAATAAATAAGTTATTTGTTATTAGACTCAAATTATTTTTATATACTGCAGGAAAAAACACAGCTTCATACATACCGTCTTCATCTTCGAGTGTACAAAACATCATATTTTCATTATTTTTTGTTTTCTCGATTCTTTTTGTTATGATTATCCCAGCTGTGATTATTTCTTTTAAATTAAGATATTTTTCAAAACTACCACTTTTTATTATTATATTAGGCAACAAACCAAGCTTTAAAAGTTTTTTCTTAAAATTATTTAAAGGATTATCGCTTACATAGAATCCTAAAATCTTAGCTTCTAGTTCCAGTTTTTCATCTAATGTAAAATCAGAAATAAACTTATCGCTGTAATCAGAAATAAACTTCTTGCTGTATGCAAATGTAAAATTAGAATCTGGAATTGAGTTTAATACGTTTGCCTTGTTTTTGTAATTGTTTAAAAGCCTTTTGTTTTTTAAATTTTTTAATATATAAAAAATATAAAGAAGTTTTTTTCTTGGCTGACCTGTAAAATCAAATGCGCCTATCTTTATTAAGTTTTCAATAGCGCTGCTGCTAATACTGCTGCGCATAAACATATTGCTGCCTAAATTACTCTCTATATCACTGTATATACTACTCTCTATATCACTGTCTATACTGCTGTTTATGCTGTTATCAGTATTGTCTCCTAAATTGGTTTCTTCATTGCTTCCACCATTACTAAGCAAATTACTATCTGCATTGCTACCTAAATTATTGTCTAAATTGTTGTTTATGTTGCCGTCTAAGTTGCTTTTTAAAGGACTGCTAAAAGATTTTGTGATTTTAACAACTGCTTTTTTGCTTTTAAGAGTGTTTTTATTTTTAGTGTTATTTTTAGCATTAATTTTATTATTAAGAATTTTATTATTAAGGACACTGCGGTTAATTCTAATATAAAAGTCAAAAAAGTCTTTAAACTTTCCGTTTTTTTCTCTTTCCTGGATTATTAAATTTGAAAAAACATATCCAAGATTTTTTACTGAAATAAGGGGTATCCTTATAGCGGTTCCATCATCTTCTACGCTAAACTTGCTAGATAAGCTTTCATTAATACATGGGAGCTTTATTTTTATACCAAGACGTCTAGCTTCTTCTATATATTGCATTTTACTATAATAGCCTGAGTTGTTTGTAAGAATAGTTGCTAAAAACTCAGCAGGAAAATAATTTTTAAGGTAGCACGTTTTATATGAAATCTCTGCATAAGCAGCAGCATGTGCTTTAACAAAAGCATAACTTGCAAATTTTGAAATCAAGTTAAATATTTCATTTACAACTTCAGGTGTATAACCATTTGCTATGCCGCCTTTAATGAACCTGTTTTGTTGAGCAAGCATTTTTTCTTTTGATAGGTTTACAATTGCTTTTCTAAGTTCATCTGCTTCACTAAATGTATAGCCTGCTATTTTTATTGCTATTTGCATTGCCTGTTCTTGATAAAGTATTACACCATAAGTTTCTTTAAGTATTGGCTCTAGGTCTTTGTGAATGTATTTTGTTTTTTCTCTTCCAAATTTTCTTTCAATAAAATTTTTTACCATACCGGATTGCTGGGGACCAGGCCTGTAAAGTGAAATCAACAATGTTATGTCGTTAAGTGTTGAAGGCTTTATTTTTCTTGCAAGAGTCCTTATGCCAAAACTTTCAAGCTGAAAAACTCCTAGTGTTTTTCCTTCTTGTATTAATTTAAATACACTAGCATCGTTATAGGGTAGTTCTGCAATGTTTACATCAATATTTCTTTTGTTCTTAAGCATAGATAACACATCTGCTATTAAGGCTAAGCTTAAAGAATTAATTAAATCTATTTTTAATATTCCTAAATCATCTATGCTGTTCATATCGTATTGACTCATAAGTTCTCCTGTTTCTGAAAAAGTCAAAGGAATTTCTTTTGATAAATTGTTATTAGAGATTATAACTGCTGAAGGATGCATTGAAACATGCCTTACAAAGCTGCTTATTGCACCTGAAACTTCCTTTAGCTTTTCATGGATAGATTGAAAAAGAGCCACTGAAGATGTATCTTTTGCTTTGTTTATATTGTTTATAATAGCATCTATTTCTTCTTTTGAGATGTTAAGTAGTCTTGCTGCTTCTCTTAATGATGCTTGAGGCTTTGTGGTTGAAAAACTTGATACTCTTGCAAAATTTTGGAAGCCATATCTTGATTTAAGGTAATTAAAAATCTTATCTCTGTCTTTATTAGAAACATCTATATCTATATCAGGTGGTTCTTTTCTTTCTTCGTTTAAAAATCTCTCAAAATATAAGTTGTTTTCTATTGGATCAACGTTTGATATTTTTAAAATATATGAGACCAGACTTGCTGCAGCAGAACCTTTTCCACAAATTGGTATTTTATTTTCAAAGGCAAATCTTGCTATATCTGCAACGACTAAGAAATATCCGCTAAATCCTGTTTGATTTATTACGCTAAGTTCCTTAAAAAGCCTTTGTATAATTTTTTTGTCAGGATTTTTCCCAAACCTATATTCCAGTCCTTCGAGGCATATCTTCTCAAGGTACTGTTCTACAGTTTTTCTATCAGGGGTTTCAAATTTGGGAAGTTTTATTTTGCCTAGTTCAAAATCAAAACAGCATTTTTCTGCTATTTCAATAGTACTGCTTACTGCTCGGGGAATGTCAAAAAACAGTTTTTGCATTTCTTGTGCTGATTTTAAATAATGCTCACTGGTTATAATTACACCAAAAGTTGGATCAAATTTTGTGCTCATTAGTTTTAATTTGGCAAGGTAGTCGTATATTTTATAATCAGCAGCAGTTAAATAATGCACATCGTTGGTGGCAACTAGTGGAATCTTTAAATTTTCGGCAAAAATTTTTATTGCTTCAGAAAATGGTTTTTTTAATAATGAGCCATAACAGGGCGGGGAGTATTGATAGTATTTATAGTAGCTGGAAAGTCTGTAGCGCTGTATTTCAATGTAAAAATCATCTTTAAAAATATAATAAAGTTGTTTTACAAAATTTTTTGCCTTTTCTAATTCGTTGTTTTGTAAAAGAATTGTAAGCAAACCTTTGCTGCATCCGCTTAAGCATATAAGTCCTTCTGAAAAATCTTCTAATTCGTTTAGCCTAATAAATGGAGTACTTATTAGAAATGGATTACTTATTGGTATGTCAAACACAGGTTTGAACCCTTTGGCTGTAAGCTCTTTGGTGGTAAGCTCTTTGGCGGTAAATTGACTATTTTTTTGTTGTATTTTCTGCTCTCTTAAAAGTTTTAAGTTTAAATTAGACTTGCTTATAATTTGACAAAGATTCTGATAGCCTGTTTTATTTTTTACAAGGATTGTTAAATGTGAAAAAATGCCGTTTTCTAAAAGACAAATTTCACAGCCAATTATAGGCTTTATGCCGCATGCTGTAGCAAGTTTATAAAACTCAACTGCACCACTTAATACATATTTATCTGTAAGAGCAATACAACTAAAGCCTAGCATTGAAGCTCTGTTTATAAGGTCTTCTAATTTTATCGAAGACTCAAGCAAACTAAAGTGACTATGAACATGTAAATGCGTGAAGACATTTGCTGCTCTATTAACTGTTCTATCTACTACCTTATTAACTGTTTTATTAATTGCTTTATTGGCCACATTATTTACTGCTTTATTTACTGCTTTATTTAATGTTTTATTTGCCGTTATACCGACTATTTTATTTATTGTTTCATTGACTGTTTTATCAAGTGGTTTAATTGTTGTTTTGTTTGTCACTTTACTCAGTCCTTTTTAAATACTTCTGTAAACAGCTACTACTTTTCCAAGTATTTTAAAATTTTCTGAAGATTTAATTTTTATTGGAGGATAGTTAGGATTTGAAGAACGCAATTCTATTTCATTTTTATTAATCTTATAAAATCTTTTAACAACTGCTTCTTTTTCGCTGTTTTCTTCAAGTAATGCCACAATTATATCGCCGTTTTCAGCATTGCTTTGAGACCTTACTATGATTATATCACCGTCAAGTATGTGATCTCCTACCATACTATCACCTTTAACTTTTAGGGCAAAGTCTGCATTATAGGCTTCAAGAAAATTTGGTGGAAGGGGGATATAATTTTCGATATTCTCTTCTGCAAGTATAGGGTTGCCTGCAGCAATTCTTCCGAGAACTGCCAATTTTTTAAGCATTGAACTGCTGTTAGGATTAGTGCTTTCTAGGCTGTTAGAATTATTAATTATAGCTGGGCTATCTAAAACCAGCTGCATTGCCATTTTTGTAAGCTTAATGGACCTTGCAAGTGAGTTTCTTGTAATATAGCCTTTTTTTTCTAGCGCCTTAATATGGTCTGATGCTGCTTTAGGAGAAGAAAAGCCCATTATTTCTGCTATTTCACGAACAGTAGGTGGATATGAATTTTTAATGATAAAGTTATGGATGTTTTTTAAAACTGCTTTTTGTTTTTTTGTAATGTTAATTTTAAACATTTTAAATAACTCATTAAATTTTAAAAAACTAAATTTTAAATATTTTAAACATTAGATAACCAACTGAATATGAATTTTAAACAGTAAAGTTAATTTTTTTTAAACATTAAAGCTAGTTTTTAACTGTGCCTATAATAAACTTATAATAAATTATCAATAATTTTTAACTACAGTAATTATTTTAACTGCGATGATTAACTGCAACAATACAATAGTAATTAACTAATTAACTGTAGTAGTAATTATAAAATAAAACTATACAAATGTATAGTATTTTTTAAAAATTTTAAATAAGTTTTTAATTGTAAGCTACTAAATATAGTAAAAAGACAATTATTCTTATTCTATAATTATTGGATTATTGGTATTATTCTGTACTTATTGGTATTTTAAAAATGAAAGTATTTAAATCATTTTCTGAGTTAAAATTGAGCTCGCCGTCAAGAATGGCTGCAATTTTTTTAGATATTGCAAGGCCAAGCCCAAAGCCTTTTATATTTTTAAAGTCATATTTTTTAGATCTATAAAAAACATTAAATATTTTATTTTTTTCTTCATCTGGAATGATATACCCTTTATTTGATACAGAAAAGATTAAATTCTCCTCATCATTACTTATTGAAATATTTATATTTGAATTTATAGAAGAATATTTTATGGCATTGTTTATAAGATTTGAAAGCACAGTTTGAATTAAATATTTATCACCTAAAACATCTAGATTTTCTGAAACAATGTAAGATTTTATTATATTTAATTTATTATCTTTAAGCTCTTTTTCATAAAATTTTACAAGGTTGTCTACAATTTCAATTATATCTATTTTTTCCTTAGATACTTCAATAATTTTATTTTCTATTTTTGAAAGCATAAGTAAACTTTCGGTTATATTTTCTAGATCTTTTGTTTTATTTTTAATGATATTTAGCGCTTCATCTATTTCTTCTTTTGTTGAATAAACTCCTTCGGTTATTCCTACTGTATATCCATTTATTGAAGTAAGCATATTTTTAATTTCATGTGACAGGATATATGTAAACTCTTTTAAAGACTCATGACTTTTTTGAATTTTATTTTTCATAAGGTTTATGTTTCTTGCTAAAATGCCAATTTCATCAGTGCTTCTTATCCTTATGTTTTCGCTGTAGTCACCATCAGAAATCCTTGAAACTGACTTATTTAATTTTAAAATAGGACCTGATATGTTTTTTCCTACCAGTGTTCCCACAATAATAGAAATTAAACCAGCAATTAAAAAAATTAAAAGAAGGTTAAACATGTATCTTAATGGCGGAATGGCTATTTCATTCTGTTCTTTTATAAGTATTAATAAATAGTTGCTGTTTTTGCTATTTTCAATTCTAGCACTTTCTTTACTAAATGTTAAATCTTGAATTGAAGCATAGTATTTCTTATTCCCAATATTTTCATAAACCATTTTACCTAAATTAGATTTTGGGATAATTGTAAAAAGATTTGAAAAAGTAAAAAATCTATATATTTGATTAGGGGATTTTAATAAAAATAAAAGCTCATCTTTGCCAAAATCTGAAGTATTTATTAAAAAATTATAATTTGAATCTGTAATAATTATTCTTGCACCAATAATATCCTCTATATCTTTAATATAGTTTATATAATTTGTTTGTTCAAGAAATGTTTTTAGGTCTAAATTTTCGGTTTTTTCTTCAATAAATTCCTTTAATTTTTTATTTTGGTTTGTAAGCTCAATAAGTTTATTGTTCCTATCATTAATGATAAATAGCTGTGTAAAGCTTAAAGCAGTTATAAATATTACTATAAACAATATGATGGCTGTGCTATATGTAATTTTATCCTGAATATTCATTTGCTTAATTACTTTTAATTTTATTACTTTTAATTTTTTTATCTATTTTATTATCTACTTTATATATTTTATCTAAATTTTATTGCATCTTACTTATTAAAACTATTTATAATTTTATAATTATTGTTTTTTATTGCTATTTGGTTAATGTTTTGTCTGTTTTTTACTTATTTGTTTAATTTTTCGTCATAATTAAACCTGTATCCAACAGCCCATATTGTCTCAATTAAATCACCGTTAAAATCTTTTATTTTTTTCCTTAGCTCTTTTATGTGAACATCAATAGTTCTTGACTGACCTATAAAGTCATAACCCCATATATCTTCTAGAAGTTTTTCTTTATTTACAACTATGTTTTTATTTTTTATAAAATATAAAAGAATATCATATTCTTTTTTAGTTAGTTTTATTTCTTGCTCGTTTACAAAAATTTTTCTAGATTTTGGCTGTATTTCAATTTTTGTAATTTCGCTATTATATTGGGTTTTATTTAGGTTCTTATTATTTAAGTTTTTGTTATTTAAGTCTTTAATATTTAAATCTTTGCTATTTAAGCCTTTAGCGCTTAATTCTTTGGAACTTAAGTCTTTGCCGTTTAATTCTTTAGAACTTAAGTATTTGGAACTTAAATCTTTGCCTATTTTTGATAAATTTAACTGTTTTTTTATTTTACTTACTACTTTAGTTCTTAAGCCTTTTGATTTTTTAAAATATATTAGTATTGATTCTTCTTTGTTGATGTTTTTATTTTCAATATTAAAATCAGGAATATTTTTAAATGTTATGTCAGCTTGACTATAAATTTCTTTATTATACCTTCTAAGCAAAGCCTTTATACGTGCAATTAATTCTTTGGGATTAAAAGGTTTTGTAATATAATCATCTGCACCAACTTCAAATCCAAAAATTTTGTCTTCATCCTCGCTTCTTGCTGTAAGCATTATTATAGGTATTGAGGAAAAATTTCTAATTTGTCTGCATATGTCTGTTCCGCTTATATCAGGAAGCATAATATCAAGAATAACAAGCTGGTATTCAAATGGGTTTTTTGAGATTATATTTATAGCAGATTTTCCATCTTGGGCAGTGTCAACTTTATAGCCTTCTTTTTGTAAAAAATCTTTAATTAATTTTCTTATAGCCTCATCATCATCTACTATTAATATTTTTTCCATTTTAATTTTTTTCTCTTAGAGTTGCTTTATTTACTTTCTATATTTTTAGTTTATTTATTTTTTTAAAACACCATAATGATTAATTTATATCATTAGTATATTAATATATATTATATTTTATATTTTTAAATATTTATTTTTTAATGTAAATTTTTTATTAAATTGTATTTAATACTGAAAATATTCATTTTTTTGTTTAAAAATAAAATTATATATTTTAAAATAGTTAAAATAAAAAATTATTTTTAATAATAAAGAGTTCTATTTTTTTCATTAAACAAACTTTTCAATTTTTTTAAAGGAGTATAAAGATGAAAGCATCAGCAATAGGCTTTTTTTCTTTTGCATATCCAGAACAAAAAATGAAAGAACGTATAGATCATGCTTTAAATAATCTTAAATTACAAGGTATAGAAATTAATTTTTGTGGTTATGTAATTGATCATGATGAATCTTCACAAATTAAAGCAAAGGAAAAATTGAATAGCTCTTCATATGACAGTGATTGTTTAATTCTTATAATTTCCTCTTGGATAGAATCACCACCAGTTATTAGGGTGATTTCAGATCAAACACACTTGCCAATTTTGCTTTGGAGTCTTTCAGCTTATAGAACGGATGCAGGATTAATAGCTCCTGCTGGTGCCGCTGGTGCTACTGGATTAAATTTTATTTTAAAAGTTTTTGGGGCAAAACATATTAGTTTATATGATGAAGTTGATAAGGAATCTAAATTTAAAGAAGCAGCTGAATTTGTGAGATTTTCTCATGCTTTAAAAGTGTTGAAAAATTCAAGAGTAGCTTCTATTGGTTACTCAGATATGAATTTGTATTCTTTAATGTATGATGGAACGCTGATAAAAAAATTTACAGGTATCCATGTTGATAACTTAGACCTGTATGATATTTATGCTGCTATGGAGAAAGTTACAAAAAAAGAAATAAATAATTTTATTGAAAATTTTTTATCAAAAGTTCAGGTTGTAAATAAGCTTAAAAATCAGGATTTAGAAACATTAGCTAAATCTTTTATAGCAGTTAATAATATTATTCAAGATAAAAATTATAAAGGTATAACATTAAAATGTGTACTTGGAATGTCAAAGTGGTTTAATTTTTCTCCATGCATGCTTGAATCATTAATAGGAGATGAAGTGGAGACCATATGTGAGTGTGATGTATATGGTATGATTAATCAGCTTATTATTAAAGAATTAACTGGAACAAAAGCTACTTTTTTGGAATTTTATGAATTTTATGAAAACAGTATTTTAATGGGGGCTTGTGGCTTTGCCCCACTTGGGGTATGTAATACAAAAAAAATGTTAGTGCAAGGTCATGATTGGGGGCAAGCAGGCGGTATAATGAATGTATCAGAACTTAATACATCTGATAAAATTACTCTTACAAAATTGTATACTGTAAATGGACAAATGCATTTGCATTGTTTAAAAGGATCATCAAAAATTCCTGAATTATGGCAAGAAGATGGTTGGGACGGGAAAGGACCAAAGATGCCATCTCTTGAAATTTTTATAGACGAAGATTTAAAAGAGTTTCAAGAATATATAGCAGGGCAACATTATATAGTTTGTTTTGGAGATTTTTATGAATTACTAAAGAGATATTGCAAATTTAGTGGAATTAGATTTAATGAACATAAAAATATTGACTTTAGTTATAAATAATTTACAAATTTTATAAAATAAAAAACTAAATTTTAAAAAACAGGAGATTATATAAATGAATGATGACTTGATTTTAGCTATTGATCTAGGTACATCAAATTTAAAAGGTGCTGTATTTGATATTTATGGTAGGGAAGTTGCTTTTGAGTCAATAGAATATAATCTTATTACTCCAAAAAAAGACATTGTTGAAAATGATACAAATTTATATTGGGAAAATATATTAATAATTTTAAAAAGACTTTCTGAAAAGTTAGGAAAGGAATCCAAAAAAATTTCTGTTATAGGAACTTCTTCACAAGGAGAGACGATAGTTCCAATTGATAAACATGGCAACCCATTAAGAAATGCTATAGTTTGGATAGATACACGTTCTAAAAAAGAAGCTGAACTAATAAAAAAGAATTTTAATATTAGAGAAATGTATCAAAAAACTGGTTATCCAGATGTTGATCCTTCATGGCCTGCAACGAGGATATTGTGGATTAAAAATAATGAAAAGGATATTTTTGATAATACTTATAAGTTTTTACTCTTAGAAGATTTTATAATTTTTAAGTTAACTGGTAAATTTTTTGGAGAAGCTTCTGTGTATAGCTCATCTTATTACTATGATATAAAAAATTTTAAGTTCATTGAAGATGTTTTAAATTTTATTGGTATTGATAAAACCAAGCTGCCAGAAATATTAAAACCTGCTAGTTTCGTAGGTTATATTAAAAAAGACCTTGCTAACTATTTAGGGCTTAGAACGGATGTTAAAGTTGTAATAGGTGCAATGGACCAAATTTGTGGTGCAGTAGGAGCTGGAAATGTTTATGATGGCTTAGCTTCTGAAACAACTGGCAGTGCTTTTGCTATGGTGGTTACAATTAATGAGCCGATTTTTAATGAAAAATATCTGCTTCCATGTACTCCTCATGCTGTACAAAACCTTTATGCTTTAATGCCTTACAGTTCTACTGGTGGAATGGTATTAAAATGGTATAAAGATAAATTTTGTTTAGAGGAAACTATTAAGGCAAGTAAATTAAATACGAGCGTATATAAAATTTTAGATGAACTTGCTAGTAAAGCAGCACCGGGTTGTGAGGGCTTAATTATGCTTCCATTTATTACTGGTGCGTTTTTCCCAGAATATAATCCAGATGCGAGAGGAGTATTTTTTGGTATTGGAATTAATCATGATAAATCTCATTTTTTAAGGGCAATTCTTGAATCTTTAGGCTATATGATGCGAAAAGATTTAGAAGTTATAAATAAATTAGGCATTAAAATAAATGAAGTTATTTCAATTGGTGGTGGTGCAACAAGTTTTCTTTGGAGTCAAATAAAAGCTGATATTTGTAAAAAGATTATAAAAATACCACAATATACTGAATGTGCGCTTTTGGGAAGTGCAATTTTAGCAGCTAGTTCAGTTGGGTTATTTGAAAATGTTATTGAAGCAAGCTCAAACTTTATTAAAATGAAAAATATTTATTATCCAGACGAAAAAAAATTTGATATATATGATTCTAATTTTAGAAAATATGTTAAAATTTATGAAAATTTAAAATCAATTTTTTAGTTTTTAATAAAGTTTATTTATAAAAGAAAGGTTAATTTTAAATGAAAATTGTAGAGGGATATAAATGGAAAGGCTGGCCAAATTGTATTTTATTATCTAATCAAATATTAGATATTATTGCAACAACTGATATTGGGCCAAGGATAATTAGCTTTAGCTATGCTCAAGAAGAAAACATTTTTTTAGAAATAGATAAAGATTTAGGAAAAACTAACGGTAGTGATTATAGACTGTATGGTGGGACAAGGCTGTGGCATTCTCCTGAAGCAAAGCCGAGGACATATTATCCAGATAATAAAAAAGTAGATTATAAGTGGGATGGAGAAGGGCTAAAATTGCTGCAGGAAGTTGAAACTACAACAGGAATGCAGAAGGAAATATATATAAAACTTGATTTAAAAACTGCAAAAGCTGAAATTAATTATAAAATATATAATAGGAACTTGTGGCCAATAAGATTTTCACCTTGGGCAATAACGTTATTGGCAAAAGGGGGAAGAGCCATTTTACCTCAAGAACCTTTTCAAAGCTGGGAAGATAACCTTCTTCCTGTAAGGCCATTGGTTTTATGGTCTTATACAAAAATGAATGATTCAAGATTTATTTGGGGAGAAAAGTATATCCAAATAAAACAGGATACAAAACCAGCTAGTCCATTAAAAATTGGTGTATTAAACACACTTGGTTGGGGTGTTTATTGTAAAAATAATTATGTTTTTATAAAAAGGTATCCTTTTATTAAAGGTGAAGAATATCCTGATTTTAATTGTAATACGGAAGTTTACACTGATGCAAATTTGTTTGAGCTTGAAACCCTAGGACCATTAAAAGTTATTGAACCAGGAAGTTATGCTGAGCACAAGGAAAACTGGTATTTATTTAAAGAAGAAATAGGAGAAAGTGAAGATTTGATTGATAAAAAACTTTTACCTTTAATTGAGAAAACTGAAATACCAAAATAAATAATTAAAATATTTATAATGCTTAAAAATAAAAAAACATAGAAAATAATTTTATTAAAGTAGAAAGGAATGACATGTCAGGAATAAAATTAAGGATTGGTAAACTTTTTAACGGAAAAAAGAGTCTCGTAATTTCTGCAATTGATCATGTTATGGAATATGGTGATCAACCAGGAATAGAAGACTCACGCCAAGCAATTAAAAAATGTTTAGATACGGATGCACTTCTTCTTTCAAGGTTTTCACTAAAAAATAACTGGGATTTATTTGCTTCAAAAAATTCTCCTGTTCCAGTAGTAAGAATTAACTGGTCAAGTGCTTTTTATTATCCCTTAGAATACAGAAAAGGGTATACGACAGTCGCGACTATGGTTCATGAAGCAGTAGAAGCTGGAGCTGAAATGGTAATTTGTTCTTTGTTTCTAGAAAACAATGATGAACAAATGGAGACTATAAATGTGGGTGTTTTTACAGAAGTAGTCCGACAAAAAGAAAGCCTCGGGATTCCATTAATAGGGGAATGTTATGTAGTTGAACATAAAGAAAATACTTCAGAGTATCTATATAATAAAGTAAAAAGAGTTTCAAGAGTTATGGCTGAACTTGGTGCCGATTTAGTTAAAGTATTTTATACCCAGAATTTTCAAGACATTGTTAAAAATACACCAGTTCCAGTATTTTCAATTGGTGCAGAAAAACTAAATACTGACCTTGAAGTTTTAATAAAAGCTTATAATAGCGTTAAGGCTGGAGCTAAGGGTATTATTTTTGGAAGAAATATTTTTATGGCAGAAAATCCGTCTAAATTGGTTGCTGCTTTAAATGAAGTTATGAACATGGATGTTAAACCAGAAGACGCTGCTGCTAAGTATAACTTAAAGTAAAATTAAATTTAAATAAGATCAATCTAAAATAATTGAATTAAAATAAATTAAATTAAGAATTAGAATTAAATAAATAAAGTAAATTAATAATTAGTTCTTGCTGAATAATTAACTAAAATTTAAAAACTTAGAAAATTTTATGCTTAATGAATTCAAATTTTTTACAAAGTAATGAATTATTCAGCATGGACTAATTACTTATAGCAAAGATTATTAGAATAATGGTAGTTTTAAAAATTTAATAAGTTTTAAAAAATGGATGATAAAAATATTTTTAAAGAAATAATCCTTAAAATTCAAGATTATAATATAAATATTTTATTAAATGACAGTAAAACAAGTTTAACTATTTTTAACAGTCTCCCTTTTAAATCAGAATTAAGCAAGTGGGGAAATGAGATATATTTTACAATTCCAGTTGATATGAAATTAGAAAAAGGTATAGAAATTCTTGACATTGGAGATGTTGCTTATTGGCCTCCCGGTAAAGCTATGTGTATTTTTTTTGGCAAAACTCCTGCAAGCACTACCGAAAAGCCACAAGCGGTAAGTCCTGTTACAAAAGTTGGTAGTTTAAAAGCAAAAGAGGATATAAAGTTTTTAAAAACTTTAAGAGGAGGTGAAAAAGTAGAAGTTTTAAAATTTAACTTACAATAATCTCCATTCCAGCGTCTTTTAGTTTTCCAAGAAAATCTTTATCTGCTTTATCATCGGTGATAAATGTATTAATTACTTTTATTGGGGCTACAAAATTCATACAAATGTGTTCTATTTTTGAATAGTCACATAAGGCAATAATTTTTTTTGCACTGTTTATAATGTATTTTTTTGTTTGTGCTTCAAGCTGATCAACTGCTGTAATACCTTTATCTATGCTTATTCCACTTATACCTATAAATGCTTTATCTACAAAAATTGTCCTAAAAGCTGAATCGGCTATTGGCCCAACCAGAGAATGTGTATCGGTATTTAAAATACCTCCACTTAAAATAATTTTAAATTGTGGGTTTGTTTTGCCTAATAGAACTGCAATGTCACAGCTATTTGTAACAACTGTTAGTTCTTTTCGAGTTGTAATATTTAAAGCTGTTTGATAACCAGTTGTTCCAGCTTCAATTAAAATTACATCTCCATCATCAATTAATGAAGCTGCTGCCAGGGCTATTCTTTTTTTTTCTTCTATATTTTTTTCTTTTTGAATTTCAAACTTTAATTCATAACCAACGGAATTAATATTTAGCGCACCGCCGTGAGTTCTCTTAATAAGACCCTTTCTTGCAAGCTTGTTTAAATCTCTTCTGATTGTTGTTTCAGAAAGATTTAGTGCTTTTGCAATCTCACTTGCACTAATACTTCCTGTTTTATTAACGAGGTTTATTATATATTGTCTTCTTTCTTCACCAAGCATTTAGTCTTTATACCTTACCTTACTTTACATTATCTTATCTTATCTTATTATCTAATCTAAACGTTTATTTTAAAATTTTTAAAATTATTAATATTAAATTAGTTTTGCGTGTTTTATAGACAACTATTTAATAGCTTAACAAATATTTAAAAAGATTTACGGATATATTCCACGCAAGTTTGTAGCCTCTGCAACTCTTGAAACTGCAAGCATTGATGCGGCAGTTCTCATATCAACTTTGTTCTGTTTTGAATAGTTATATGTGTCATAAAAAGCTTTTTCCATAATATCTCTTAATTTTAAATTTACTTCTCTTTTAGTCCAAAAGTAAGATAAGTTTCCTTGAACCCATTCAAAATATGATACTGTAACACCACCAGCATTTGCAAGAACATCTGGTATTACAAATATATTTTTTTCTTTTAATATTTGATCTGCCTCAGGGGTAGTTGGTGCATTTGCCCCTTCAATAATAATTTTTACATCAAGTATTGGTGCAGTTTCTTTTGTTATTTGATTTTCAAGAGCTGCTGGAATAAATATATCTGCTTTTATTTTAAATATTTCTTCTCTTGGCAGAACTTCTGAATTAGGATAGCCAAGCAATGTTTTATTTTTTGCCAAATATTCTGAAATATCGTATGGATTTAAACCATTTTTATTAAATAAACATGCAGATACATCTGATACAGCAGTTATCTTAAAACCAATATCATAAAGTATTTTTGCAGCATTGCCTCCAACATTGCCAAACCCTTGTATAGTAACAGTTAGATTAGTAGAAGTAATGCCTAAAACTTTAAGGGCAGAAAGTAGAGTATAAACACAGCCTCTGCTTGTTGCATCTTCTCTTCCTTGGCTTCCTCCAAGTGATATAGGTTTTCCAGTAACAACACCTGGAACAGAATGACCTTTATCCATGGAGTAAGTGTCAAGTATCCATGCCATAATTTGTGAATTTGTTCCAACATCTGGAGCAGGTATATCTTTTTCTGGTCCAATTGCATCAATAATTTCAAAAGTGTATCTTCTTGTTATGTGCTCAAGTTCATTTTGACTTACACTATATGGGTCTACTTCAACACCGCCTTTAGCTCCACCAAATGGAAGCCCAACTAGGCTGCATTTCCATGTCATAATCATGGCAAGCGCTTTAATTTCATCTAAGTTTACATCTGGATGATATCTAATTCCACCTTTAGCAGGACCTCTATTTGTATTATGCTGGACTCTATATCCTTTATATATTTCAATTGTGCCTTTGTCTGTTTTTATTGGAATTGCAACTTCTAAAACTTTTCTTGGTGTTCTTAAGTATTTTTGCATACCTGGTTTTAAACCTAGCCTGTCCATAGTATCATCTAGCCTTGCAAGGGTCATTTCCCATACGTTATTAGTATTTTGGGTGTTTCGGCATTTATATGGGTTATTTTCTTGACTACTGTCTTTGGAATTTTTTTGGCCTAAATTATTTTTAATGGTGGAATTCATAAAAATCCTTTCATTTTTATAATTTTAAATATTTAAAGGAAGTTCTACCCATCTTTTTTCTTTATCTGAGATTGTTGCTGCTTCAATTACTTCTTGGACCTTATAACCAGCTAAAATATCCGCTTGGGGCTTTTTACCTTCAACAATGTTGTTAATAAAATCATATGCATTCCCAGCATGATATCTAATAAAACCAATTGAAAACTTAGGTCCTGGAAATGCAACAGCAGGCTTAGGATATCTTTGAACTGTTTCAATTGCCTTAAAGCCTCTCAAGCCTCCGATAGGCTCTTCAACATCGCGACAATCATATACCTCTAAATAATTTGGCTGCATACTGTTAAATCTAATAGCACCATTTTGACCATGGATTTCAAGTCTAAGCTCATCATTTGATCCTGTTGCAACTTTCGTTGCTTCAAGTGTGCCAATAGCGCCGTTTTCCATTTCAAATAAAAGTAAAGCTAAATCGTCTACATCAACTTTTTCTTTTTGGTTTGGATTGTTTGCAAGAGGTCTTTCTTTAATAAAAATTTCAAGCTTTGAAAAAACTTTTTTAAAATCACCTAGTAGAAATCTTATTAAATCAATTACATGAGATGCCAAATCATATAGGGAGCCACCGCCACAATATTTTTTTTGTATTTTCCAATAAATAGGTCTATTTGGGTCAGAATTTCCAGCGTGAAGGTATGCTGCTCTTATGCTGTATACTCTACCTAAAAAACCTTCTTCAATTAATTGCTTAGCTTTTAATGTTGCAGGAGTATATCTATATTCAAAGCACATTTGAGATATGACATTTGGGTGTGTATTAGCAGTCTCTAAAACTTCTTTTGCTTCTTTTAAGTCCATTGCTAAAGGCTTTTCAACATTTACATGTTTTCCAGCTTTAATTGCTTTTATTGTTATTTCTTTGTGAAGATAATTAGGAGTACAAACTTCAATAATATCAATATCATCTCTTTTTATTAAATCATTATAATCTTCAGTTGCAAACTCAAAACCTGCCTGTTGTATTCCTTCTTGTGCATCAGTAATAGGGTATGAACATACTCCAACCATTTTTAATTTAGCAGGCATTGGTTTGTAATAGAAAGGTAGATTTAAATAAGAAATTGTGTGCACTTTTCCAATAAAACCATAACCAACCATACCTATACCTAAAGTTTTCATATATCCTCCAAGCTTGTTTAAAATTTTTAATTAAAAAATTTAATAAAAAAACAATATTTTTAATAAAAAACAATATTTTTAGATAATAAAAAATTTAAGAAATTAATTATAAATTTTGGCTTATCATTAAACATTAAATATAAAATAAAATACTCAAAGTATACCCAAAATATAGCCAAAATATACTCAAATTCTTTTAACATTAAATGTATCCAAATTCTTTTTCAACAATAGTTATTGATTCATCTATTATTTCAAGAGCTTTTTCTGCTACCTCTTCTTCCATTATAAGGGGAGGTGACATTCTTAAATTTTGATTTGCAGGAATCCATGCAAGTCCTTTTGAGAAGGCAACTTGATATACTCTTTTACCTGCTTCAACAAAAGGCTCATGTGTATTTTGGTCTTTTACTAACTCAATACCAAGAAGGCAGCCTTTACCTCTAACTTCACCAATAATTTTATGTTCTGACTTCATTTTTATTAATTTTTTTAGAATAAAATCTCCGAGACGAGCAGACTTTTCTATAAGGTTTTCTTCTTCTAAAACTTCAAGTGATGCAAGGCCTGCTGCAGCTGCCATTGGATTTCCGCCATAACTTGTTGATGCTGAAATTTTTTCAAGAACTTCAGTCATCTCTTCTTTAATTGCAAATGCTGTAACTGGAAAACCATTACCTAAGCCTTTACCCATAACAATTATATCAGGGATTACATTATAATGATCTACGCACCACATTTTACCCGTTCGACCAGCACAGGTTAATACCTCGTCTACTATTAGCAATATACCAAGTTTATCGCAAAGTTTTCTTATTGCTGGTAAATAATCATCAGGATAAATAATAGAGCCATTCCAACCTTGTATTGGCTCCATTAAAATTGCGGCTACATTTCCGGTTCCTTCCATTTTTATTTGTTTTTCTAAAGCATCTACACAAAATAGCTTACATTCAGGATATTTTTTATCAAATGCACAGTGATAGCAATGACCACTTGGTGCTAAATGCATACCAACAGCTCTGGGCCCAGTTGTGAAATCTGCAACCTGAGTAACCGAAACAGCACTCATAGTTTTTCCATGAAAATCACCATAAAAAGAAAAAAACTCGTATTTTTTTGTATGTGCCCTTGCAGCTCTCATTGCTGCTTCAACAGATTCACATCCAGCACAATACATTTGAATACCGTTTAAATTACCAGGTGTTAATGATGCCAATTTTTCTAAAAACAGTGTTTTAATCTCAGTAGAAAAATCATGGCAGTTCATTAATTGTGCAGTATGTTTTTGTATATATTCAACTACTTTTGGATGACAATGCCCCAGATTTGTAACATATATGCCTGATGAAAAATCAATGTATTTGTTACCGTCAACATCAGTTAAAGTAACTCCATGACCGCTTTCAAAAGCGACAGGAAACAGCTTAACCTGGGATGAGTAGCCTTTCATATATTTTTCAGCACGGCTATGGATTTCATTGGATTTTGGCCCTGGTGCTGGAACAACCATTTTTGGAATTTCATTAATGTCTACCTTAGCCCAATTTTTGTCGTAATTCATTTTTACTCCTTCTCTTTTTAATTATATTTATATTTTTCTTTTTTGATAAATACTTGTTCATTAATCAATTTTTTTTAAAGAAAATTAATTTTTTAATAGTTAAATTTTTTTGTTAGTTGAATTTCATAATAAAACTTTCTGAATTTATTAAATTATAAACGTACAATATCAGGCATATTAATACAAATTTTGCACTATAATGTATTATAC
>Ga0185342_1000397_pt1 | contig 22568 bp, 21 predicted proteins | sample ConPoolayeEmetaG_FD_128045 | JGI IMG/M metagenome (GOLD analysis project Ga0185342, IMG submission 128045) | Hot spring microbial mat communities from California, USA to study Microbial Dark Matter (Phase II) - Cone Pool mat layer E metaG... ...
GTTGATACAGAGGATAATTTAAGATTTTTTCTGATTTCCTCAAGGGACGGGGAATAACCTCTTTTTTTAGTGAAAGATTTGATAAAATCAATAACTTTTTTTTGGCGTTTGGTAAGCATTTTTCGCTTTATTACTTTCGATTCATTTTCGATTGCATTTTAAGTTTATTATAGGAGGATGCACTAGTCAATAATCCATTATATCCCCAGTTTTTTTAATCTATTTTTAAAGTCACTTTAATCAAACTTTGCCATAATAAAAACAGGTTACTTCTAACTTGTTTTTATGATAGCTAAAAATCAGGACCTGAAGTATTTAATTGCTCTTTCTCAAATTGATGGCCTTGGTCCTATTGGTCTTAGAAAACTCATTGACCATTTCGGCAATTGCGAAAGGATTTATACTGCTTCTTTTAATGAACTTATGGAAGTAGGGATTAATCAAAATGTCGTGCAGAATATTGTTTGTGAACGGAATCATTTTGATCCTGATGAAGAATTAGCAAAGGTAGAAAAATATAAAGTGAAATGTCTGACTTATTTAGATAAAAATTATCCCAAACTTTTAAAGGAAATCTACGGCTTTCCGCCACTTATTTATTATAAAGGTAAGCTGATTGATTTTGATAAACCAATGGTCGCGGTAGTCGGTACCAGGCGACCAACAAGTGAAGGAATTAGAATTACCGAGAATCTAGTGCGCAAATTAGTTCGTTCTAAAATTACCATTGTGAGCGGGATGGCGTTTGGGATTGATACCGTTGTACATAAGACGGCGTTAGAAAATAGTGGAACTACAATTGCTGTTTTGGCCTGCGGGCTGGATCGGATTTACCCTAGTAGTAACTATTATTTAGCTAAGGAGATTGAAAAACACGGCATAATTATTTCGGAATTTTCCCTCGGCACTTTACCTATTAAGGAAAACTTTCCGAGACGGAATCGTCTTATCAGCGGCTTGTCTTTGGGAACGTTAGTTACCGAAGCTCCTGAAAAGAGTGGCGCTTTAATTACTGCCGCCTATGCCTTAGAACAAAACCGCGAAGTTTTTGCCATTCCTTATTACCCCGAATATAAATTAGGAAAGGGATGTAATTTTTTAATTCAAAAAGGGGCGAAGTTAGTGACGAAAGCAGAAGATATTCTGGAAGAACTCGGGTTAAACTATTTTAAGTTACCGCAGAAGGAAATTACTTTTGAAAATAAAACAGAAGAATTGATTTATAATAAGCTGTTGCAGGGAAATAAACATGTAGAACAGTTGATTAAGGAAACTAACTTGACTTCTCAAACATTGAATAGTACGCTGACGTTGATGGAAGTGAAGGGATTGGTTACTCGCATGAATGGGGGGATTTATTGTATCAACTGATGTTAGATGTAAGATGGTAGATGTGAGATGTAAGAATTAAAATATCTAACATTTCGCATCTATCATTTAATATTTTTAAAAAGGAGGGGCTGATGAAAAACAAGGGACTGATTACGCTTTTAGGTTCAGAAAATTTGTGCTGGACACGATTAAGTTATTGGAGGAACTAAGAAAGCATCATCAATATGAGATTATCAGTCAAACTACTAGATCAGTAACATCTATTGGGGCAAATTTCTATGAATCCATGGTTGCTAGAACAAAGAAAGAATTTATTGGAATTCTAGGCATTTCCTTGAGAGAAGCTAAAGAGTCCAAGTATTGGCTACAGTTAGTAAGTGATTTGAAAGTTTTGTCTCCTGAAAAGTTGAAATTTTTAAGCAAAGAACTTAATGAAATTATTAGTATTCTGACTGCCGGTATAAAAACAAGTCGTAGAAATCTAGGAAACATCTAACATCTTCCATCTAACATCTCACATGAGCAAGTTAGTAATAGTCGAGTCACCGACGAAAGCAAAAACAATCAGTAGATTTTTAGGAAAGGATTATAAGGTAGAGTCCTCTTATGGACATATTCGTGATCTTCCTAAAAGTAAACTTGGTGTTGATGTGGGGAAAAATTTTGAACCTACTTATGTTATCCCGCCGAAAGCGAAGAAGCGCGTCAGTGAACTAAAAAGCCTTGCCAAAAAGGCTGATTTAATTATCCTCGCAACTGATGAAGACCGCGAAGGAGAAGCAATTGCTTGGCATCTCAATTTTGTTTTGGGTACTAAGGGCAAAAAGGTAGAAAGAATTACTTTTCACGAGATCACAAAAAATGCGATTGACGAGGCATTAAAAAATCCTCGGGATATTGATTTACGTTTAGTTGATTCCCAACAGGGACGTCGTATTTTGGACCGGTTAGTTGGTTATGAGTTAAGTCCATTACTTTGGAAGAAAGTTCGTTATGGTTTATCAGCAGGTAGGGTTCAATCAGTAGCGGTGCGGTTAATTGTGGAACGCGAGCGCGAAATTAAAAAATTTAAACCAGAGGAATACTGGGATTTAATTGCGAAGTTAAAAACCACCCGGGCGATTCAAGAATCATCCAATGCTGAGTTGGATGCACACCTGATTAAAAAAGATAATAAATTAATTGGCAGGTTAGGAATCAAATCTCAAGAGGAAGTTAATCGAATAGTTAAAGATCTTGAGGGTAGCGAATACGAAGTAGTAGTGGTTACTAAAAAAGAGCGCAAACGTGCTCCCGCACCAGCGTTTACGACTAGCACTTTGCAACAGGAGGCCTCTCGTAAATTAGGATTCTCAGCCAAGAAGACAATGATGCTGGCCCAAGGATTATATGAAGGCGTTGAAATAGGCAAGGAAGGTTCTGTTGGTTTGATTACTTACATGCGTACCGATTCTACCTTCTTAGCTCAAAATGCTCTAGCTGAAGCCAAAAAGGTAATTGAAGATAAGTTTGGTAAAGAATATGCTTTGTCGGAGCCGCGCTATTATCGCAAAAAAGCTAAAGGAGCACAGGAAGCACATGAAGCCATTCGCCCTACTTCTTTTTTGCGTTATCCGGAAGAAATCAAACAATATTTAGACAAAGATCAAGCACGATTATATGAGTTAATTTGGAAAAGAGCAATTGCTTGTCAGATGCAGGAAGCAATCTTTGATGCAACGACTGTTGATATTCAGGCGAAGAACTACTTATTCCGTGCTACCGGTTCAGTCATAAAATTCAAAGGATTTATTGAAGTTTATGTAGAAGGTAAAGATTTTGGAAATGGCAGTAATGGTTTCAATGGCAAGGAAGTAGTTCTGCCGGAAGTGAGCGAAGGTGAGAAACTAGAGTTGATTAAATTAATTCCCGAACAACATTTCACGGAACCCCCTGCACGATATACAGAAGCAAGTTTAGTGAAAACTTTGGAAAAAGAAGGGATTGGTCGTCCGTCTACCTATGCACCAACGATGTCGACGATTGTTGATCGCGGTTACGTGGAGAAAAAAGAAGGCAAATTCTATCCCACTGATACCGGTATGGTCGTAAATGACTTGTTAGTAGAGCATTTTCCAGAGATAGTCGATCTGAAGTTTACCGCGCATATGGAAGAGGAATTAGATGAAATTGCCGAAGGGAAATTGAAATGGCAAAAAGTCATTAGCGAATTTTATCATCCTTTCAAGGAGCATTTAACGAAAAAAGAAGGGCAAATTGAAAAGAAAAAAGTTACCGAAGAAGAAACCAATGAGAAATGTGAAAAATGTGGCAAGCCAATGGTGATTAAACTCGGTCGCTTCGGCAAATTTATGTCTTGCTCCGGTTATCCTGAATGTAAAAATGCCAAACCGCTCCCTGAACAGCAAAAAGAAGAAGAGGCAATCAAAAAAGAATTTGCGAATGAAAAATGCGAGAAGTGCGGTGCGCCGATGGTAGTCCGTCGCGGACGTTTTGGCAGATTCTTGGGATGCTCCAATTATCCCAAGTGTAAAAATATCAAACCGATTAGTAAAAAAACCGGAGTAAGATGTCCTAAATGCAAAAAGGGTGAATTAGTGGAACGTTCCACTAAACGTGGTCGTACTTTCTATAGCTGTGATAAATATCCCCAATGCGATTTTGCGGTCTGGGAAAAACCAGTAGGAATTTGTAAGAAATGTGGGGGCGTGATGGTGGAAAAGAAAGGCGGATCGGTGTGTACGGAGTGCGAAAAATAATGATTGATTATTAATTACTAATTATTAATTGAAGATGGGTTAGCAACCCATTTTTTAATTCCATTTTAACCGTGGTTTAATGAGGTTTTTGTATAATGAAGATGAAATTTCAAAGCACCTGCGCTATAATAGGATTAGCTTAATTTTTAACGCTAATTCTATGAAACTACGCTATTTTATCGGCGCCCTTATTGCCGCGGTAGTTCTAACCACCTTTCTCGGCTGTGGCTTCCCGGGTTTTAAACAAGATGGAGGAACTACTGTTCCTAAGGCGGAGGAGAAGATTGTCTTCGTCGGAGCAGAGAATACTGAGTACAATCTCTATCTTGTGAAAGAAGATGGTTCTGGAATTAAAAAATTAACAACGTTAAATCGGGTGGAAGGTCTAATTAAACCGCTTTGGTCACCGGATGGCAGTAAAGTTTTATTTCAGTATCGTAAAGAAAATAATGCCGGCAGCGCCATTTATGTGATTAATTCAACGGGCGGCGATCCGACAGAAGTGACTAAAGAGATTACAACCGGCGGCGAGAGAGGAAAATGGCTAGATGATAATCGAGTTTTGTTTGTGACGACCGATAAGGGAAAGAATTATATTTATTCGGTTGATAGTTCGGGAGTGAACTCAATCAAAGTTGCTTCGGATACTACTAAGGAATTTATTTTTCTGGGAAGTAAGAACGAAGTGATTTATCAGGATCAGAAAGCTTTAACTTTAAAGAAAGTTTCTTTGGAAACAAAAGCTGATGAAAAAGTGTTGGACTGGAATAAACCGGTAATGGGAATGACCTTAGCGCCCAATGGCACGCAGATGGCTTTTGTTTCCGAGGGTCCGAAAAATGGCTTTTATCTCTACCTTTTTGACTTTGAGAAAAATGCCTTGACCAAACTGATTCCGCTCACTAATTTCAATGTTGTCAAACAGGAATTTGAAATCGCCTTTACCCCTGATTCCACCAGAATGGTTTTTCCTTACGGGATTTCTAAAAAAGAACGCAGTTTGGTGGTAATGGGTGTAGCGGATAAGCGCATTACTCCTTTGACTACTGCTAAAACTAGCGATCATTTTGTTACCATTTGTCGTTCTCAAGATAAGGCATTGTTTAGTCGGGAAGCGAAAGGATTGAGATCTTTGATGTTGTTTGATTTGAATGCGCAGGAGGAGAAAGAACTGATCGGGTCACAATATAGCCCTCTTAGTTCTGACTGGCAATAGAATAATTTACCGACGATAAAATCAAAAATCAAAAGGCTTGCCTCGCTTCCGCTCTGGCGGAGCGGGAAAAAGCTTGCCCTTCTGGTAGGTGGGCAAAAGTAAAATTAAAAGTCAAAAAGAAGCTATTATTTAATTTAAGAAAGAGGGGACTATGAAAAGGGATTTTGATATTGTTGATCGGTGTATTGAATTGACGATTGATGTAATCAATATTGCTAAGAAATTAAAACAAGCAAATCATTACGTCATTGCCGATCAAGTAATTAGATCAACAGGTGGGATAGGTGCCAATGTTAGTGAAGCTCAAGCGTCAAGATCCAAGATGGAATTTGAAAGTACCAATAATATTGTTTTGAAGGAGGCAAAGAGACAATTTATTGGCTCGGCTGTTATCGAGAAAATTAGTACTTTAGTACTATTGATTCCCGGAGGATTCTCGCGCTCAAAAAGGAGAGTTGCGAGATTGCGAACATCATTGCTGCAATTATCTTGAGTAGTAAAAACAGAAGAAAAAACGCAACAGCTAAAACTTTTACCTTTCGTCTTCACTTTTGCTTTTTGATTTTTGCTTTTTGCCTTTGGACTTACTTAGATATAGCTAATTAACTAGTATTTAATGACAAAGAAGGGACTGAGTTTTAAAAACTGGAGTTTGGAGAACAAACCCCGTGAGAGAATGTTACGCTATGGGGCAGAAAAACTCTCAATAATTGAGCTTCTGGCAATAATTTTAGGAACTGGTGCACGAGGATTAAATGTTATTGACTGCGCGAATGAGGTATTGAAGCAGAGCGGAGGATTGATCGGATTACGAGAAAAGTGCCTATCAGAGCTGATGAAAATTAAAGGTTTAGATCTCGCAAAAGCAACTCGACTAAAAGCGTCCTTAGAACTTGGAAAAAAATTATTTCAGGAGCAAAAATCCACCAAGCAAAAAATCAATTCCGTCAAAGATCTGGTGGATTTTTATATTGCAGAGAATTGTGATTTAAAACAAAGTCGTCTAAATCTAGTTTTGCTAGATGGGAGAAATCAAGTTATTGCCGAAGAGGAGATTTTTAAGGGTACTTTGACGGGAGTAGAGATTCATCCGCGGGAAATTTTTGGCAGAGCAGTAGAGGAAAGAGCAGCGGCAATAATCTTGATTCGTAATCATCCCTCTGGTGAAGTAAAACCAACTCAAAGAGATTGGCAGTCATTTGAGCAAATCAGTGAAGCGGGGAAAATTATCGGAATAACAGTTTTTGACTATGTTATTGTGGGAAAAAACGAATATTTCAGTTTAAAAGAAAAAGGGATAATTTAATGAAAACGAAAATAGAGATTTATCCCAAGTTAGAGGAAAATTCGTTCATTCTTAATCAGAAGGAACTCTTTTGCGAGCGTCTTCCCTATCCGATTGCTAAGAGCTATTTCTGCATGCTTAATAGTAATGGCCAAAGAAGGTTTAGTTACTTTTTGGAAACTTTTGAATTAGCTTTGCGTTTTTATTATTTTGTTTTAACAATTCTTAGTAATCAAAAGATCACCAAGCAAAAATTGTCACTGGGGCAATTATTGTTTTTTAGTCGGAAGATGGCAGAGAGACAATCGGAAACTATTGAAGCATCTGATTTTTGCTCTGCTTTTCGGGATAACTATCATTGTTTCCAGAAACTAGTTAGGTTACGCAATCGCAACTGGGCGCATGGACTGGTAAAGCAGGAGGTAGATTATGATTTGAAGTATTTAACTAATCTTCACTTTCTCAATGCAATCTTATTACCTTTTTTGGAGTGGACGAGCAATTATTTTGTGGTTAAAGAAGTAATTTGTTTTCGGGAAGGAAAGGTGCTTGTTTCAGGTTGGGAATTTTTAGGGGCAAACTCTTTTCCTCGCCGCAAATTATTTTGTCTCCCTTATGATTTTAATCTGGTTCAGGTAGGAGCAGTCTATCTTAGATTAGGACTGAAATTTTTAGACCTTTCCGATTTTATCTTCTTTCAGTTTTGTGAGGTTTGCCATCTGGATTCTTGTTTTGTTTTTCAGGACTATTTTAAAAATAGAAAGCATTTGACAGCGGTTTTTCTTTGTGTTAATTGTGGAGCGAGGGGAGTAAAGACCATTAGTTAGGTCTTGACAAATAGTTTATTTATGGTAGTATACAGAGTAAAGTTGGGGAATAAGGTAGTCTAAAACGTCTAAAAACATTCTGTTTGAAAGATATTTTAGACTATTTTATATAGCATTTAACAAGGAGAAGAAGCTATTCGTATCCCGTTTATCCGTAAAGAAAAGTCGTTTTTACTCGAGAAGAAAGAAGTGCAGTTTTCGGTAAAACGCCTGCGCAGGTTAGCGCGGGGGAGTGTTTCTGATGAAGAAGTTAATTTTGAAACACTTGGTCGATCCCAATCAATCAATACGGATCAAGGTTTTCGTTTTATTTTAAGAAAACTCCGTATCTTTTTGATTCGTCCTACAAGGCAACTAGTTAATCTTGGACTGGTTTTAGTGGTAATTTTGTCTTTGACTGTGGGAGTAATGGCGCAAGGAACAGTGACCACGGTTACTAAAACCGGTAACTTAAGTTTTACCAAGGAAGTATTGGAAAAAACTGCCGAGTCTTATTACGCTGACCATCGTACAGTTGCTACTGTCGCAAGTAATTTTTCTGGTTTTGCCTTGGGTGAAAAAATTGAGGTGGATTATCCGGAGGATTTGCCGGAAACTTCTCTTGCTACTGTTGATAATTCTTATTTGGCAAAACCAAATATCCCCGTTACTGGTAAGCCTGGCACGCCTCGTGAAAGAATAATTGTTTATATTGTTAAAGGTGGCGATACCATTATTTCCATTGCGAAAAAATTTGATATTAACACTGACACAATTCTCTGGGCAAATCCCTCATTACAGTTGCAAGAGGATGGTTCGGTTGATATTAAGCCGGGTAATCGTCTTAGAATCTTACCAGTCAATGGTGTTCGCCATGTAGTTCAAGAAGGTGAAACCTTAGCACAAATTGCAGCAAAGTATCACGCAAGCAAAACAATGATTCGCAGTTTTAATCGCTTAGAGAGTGACAAATTGAAAACTGGTCAGGTGTTAATCGTTCCTGATGGGGAAAAAGCAAAGCCGAAACCGATTGAGGATAATAGCGATGGTGTCCAAGTTGCGGATGATAGTAACAGTAGCGATTATTCTGCCAGTTATTCTTCTTATGGTGATTCTACGCATTACGGTGGAGGCGGTGGTTTTCCTTATGGTTATTGTACTTACTATGTTGCAATGCGTCGCGGTGATATTACTTGGAGGGGTAACGCTTGGCAATGGTATTATAATGCCCGCGCTCAAGGTCGTCCCGTTGGCCGTTATCCTGTTCCCGGTGCGATTATGGTAACTTGGGAGTCCGGCTGGGGTCATGTTGCTTATGTTGAGGCAGTTTATGGCGGTGGTCGCTTCACAGTTTCCGAGATGAACTATGCTGGTTGGGGAAGAGTTACCCGTCGTACCATTACTACAGGTTCGGTTCCATTAATCGGGTTTATTTATTAAGCGTTACTATTTTAGGTTAATAAAAAAGGTGGAGCGTAAGTCAAACTCCATCTTTTTGTATTCATGGAGATTATGGAAGGGCAGAGGTCAGGGGCAGGGTCCAGAGTTTTTTCTGTTAGGTTTTAAGTTCAAAGGTTTTATCTCTGCCCTGTGCCCTTTGTTCTGTGTCCTTTTCTTACAATTGCTATCGGCGTCTGTTCATTTGTTTGCCCCAAAGGATTATCTTTGAATATCTCTTCAATTAAATGCGGATCGGTATTATCGCTCACCGCGACAGTCGCAACACCGATGTCATTGGCGTCGATGATAGCGACAGGATGACTAGTTATTTTCGCTATCTCTTTCACTACTTTATCTGGATTCTTTGGTCCCAAGGTGGCATATTTATTGTAAGGCGGGATTGCGTAATCCACCGGGCCGTCGATTAAAGCTGCACGTCTACCGGCAACATGGTAAAATACTCCACGAATACCAAAGAGTTTAGTAATAGCGCTTAAGAATGCTGCAAATAAAATTCTCGGAGTTCCAATTTCATTCAGTGCTAGTTGCATTGTCTCGGGACAACCTAATCCAATTCCATAACTTGGTTTATGTACAAATTTCACCAATAATTTTGCCAACCAGCTTACTTTAATCTCGTTGATTTTAAATGCTCTGCCTTGACTGATAGCAACTGCCGATTCAGCAATTACAATTAAATCTCCTTGTTTGAGGTAGGGGGAAACATATTTTTTTACTATTGCAACAATATTATCGCGGTTGGTAATGAGATGAGTTTTGATTGGATAGCGTAGAAATATTCCCTCTTTTGTTTTAATCTCTAGTTTTTTGCCTTTGTTTGGGCTTAGCATAGTGTATAATAAAAATGTTAGATTTAGGATGGCGGCTGCTAGATGTAGAGTTTTACATCTTACATTTCATATATCATATCTTTTACATCTACCATTTACATTATACATCATCCTTTAGTAATTAGTTATAGTTAATGTTTTGTGATGAAGTTACAATCAAGGTTATTGCTGGCAAAGGCGGTGATGGTTTAGTTAGTTTTCGCCATCAAAAGTTTGTTCCCAAAGGTGGTCCTGATGGCGGAGATGGAGGTAAAGGTGGTGATATTTATCTTGAGGTGGATGATTCGATTAATACCTTGTCTTTGTTTAATCGTTATAAAACTTTTCAGGCGGAAGCTGGTGAGGGAGGTAAACAAGAATGTCGGCATGGTAAAAGCGGCGAGGATTTAATTTTACCGATTCCATTAGGAACAATGATTTTTGATGCCGAGACAAATGAATTATTTTGGGATACAGCAGAACTAAAAAACGGTACAAGGTTATTACTTGCGCGGGGAGGAAAAGGTGGATATGGCAATGCACATTATAAAACTGCAACACAACAAACGCCCAAGGTAGCGCAACTGGGGTTACCGGGGGAAGTTAAAAAAATTAAGTTAGAACTAAAATTAATCGCTGATGTTGGTTTAATTGGTTTTCCTAATGTTGGTAAATCTACTTTAATTTCTGCAATTTCTAATGCGCGTCCCAAGATTGCTAATTATGAGTTTACTACCCTTCTGCCTAATTTAGGGACTGTTAATTACAAGGGGAAGAGCTTTGTTGTTGCGGATATTCCTGGTTTAATAGAGGGAGCGTCAAAAGGCAAGGGATTAGGTTATGATTTTCTCAAACATGTTGAACGAACCCGATTACTTGTTCATTTAATTGATGCTCAGTCAGGTGATTTTGAGAAAGATTTTCAAGTGATTCGTAAAGAATTAGAGAAATTCAATCCTACCCTGACCCAATATCCTTATCTTTTAGTGATTAACAAAATTGATCTTGTTGAAAAGGAGAATTTAGATCAGAAAGTGAAAAAATTTAAATCCAAAGGAAGGGATAAGGTTTATTTAATCTCTGCGGCATCTAAAAAAGGAACCGGTGATCTTCTTGATGAAATAATTTTACAATTAAGTAAATTAAAACGTCGTTGTTTAGTTAAACCGATTAGGGAGAAGGAATATAAGGTATTCCGTCCAGCGGAGGAGATTGATTTTAGTTATCAAGTAAAGCGGAAGAATGAGTATTTTATTGTGGAAGGGAAAAAAGTGGCGGAAGTTGTCTTGCAAACGAATTTGGATAATCCTTTTGCAGTGGAGGATATGTATTTTAAGTTGAAGAAATTGGGAGTTTTGAGAAAATTGGAGAAGATAGGGGTTAAGGAGGGGGATAAAGTAAAGGTGGCAGGGAAGGTGTTTTATTACCAGAAGAACTTGCCCAGCTACGGTTTTCACAAATAAACCTTGACTTTCCACCTTTTTACGCTACAATACAGGGTGAAAAAGCTTATTAGTTACTATTAATTTAGGGGTTAATCAGCATCTTTTCTTTTTGATTGATTGGTGGTGTTTTGGTTTTTGATTATACTTAATGAAAATGACTCTCTCTTTCGTTCAAAGAAATCACAATAAAAATCGTTCTAATTATTGTTGGAAATGATTTCTTTATCTTAAAAGAGGAAGCCTATGAAGTTGTAAACAATCATATTTTTCATTAGGATTCTATAACCCGCTGGTTAAACCCCGAGATTGAAGAAAGGATAAACTCAAATGACTCTCGAATTAATTGGTGCAATCGCGCTTATTGCTGGAGGACTTATGGGGGGAGTTGCGGGTTATTTTATTCGTAAGGCGCGTGCAAAAAATTTAGTTAACTCTGCTGAAGCACAAGCACAGAAAGTTTTAGATGAAGCAAAAGAGAAACAAAAAGAGATGGAAATGACTGCGAAAGAAGAAGCCTTTAGGATTAGGGAGGCAGCAAAAAAAGAAGAACAGGAACGACGTACCCAAATTTTAGATTTAGAAAGGCGTCTTAGTCACAAAGAGGAAATCTTAGAAAAGCGTTTTTATGAGGTGGAGAATAAACAGAAGCGCCTAAGCGAAAAAGTGGGAGAAATTGCACGTATTCGTGAGGAAATCGGTGAGGTTCGTGAAAAACAACGTAAGACCTTGCAAAAAATTGCGCGTCTTTCTACTGCTGAGGCAAAGAAAGTACTTCTGGAAATGACGGAAAAGGCGATGAAAGAAGATCTCTTGCGTAAGATGCGCCAAGTAGAGCAAACTATTAAAGAAGAGTCAGAAAAAGAAGCGCGTAATATTATTGGCCAAGCGATAGAACGTTATGCTGCTGATCATGCTGCGGAGACAACCGTGTTTACTATTCCAATTGAGAGTGATGAAATGAAAGGTCGTATCATCGGCCGTGAAGGTCGTAATATTAATGCTTTTGAAAAGGAAACGGGAGTAGATGTAATTGTTGATGATACTCCCGGCGCGATTGTTTTGTCTAGCTTTGATCCCATTCGTCGCAATGTTGCTCGAATAGCAATGAACAATCTAATTAAAGATGGTCGTATTCATCCAACCCGCATTGAGGAAATGGTGACTAAAGCGAAACGTGAGATTTTAACGGAAATTAAAAAGGCCGGTGAAGATGCAGTTTATGAAGTTGGTGTTGCTGGTTTATCTTCCGAATTAGTAAAACTTCTAGGACGTTTGAAATTTCGTACCAGTTATGGCCAGAATGTTTTAAAGCACTCCATTGAAGTGGCTTTTATTGCTGCTTCTATGGCAAGTGAAATTGGAGCGGATGTTAGCATCTGTAAGAAAGCAGGACTCTTACATGACATCGGCAAGGCAGTAGATCACCAGATTCAGGGTAATCATGCCGCCATTGGTCGGGATATCTGCCGCAAGTTTGGTATTTCCGACGATGTCATTCACGCTGTTGAGGCGCATCATGAAGATGTAGAGTTCAAGAGCGTAGAAGCGATGATTATTGCTGCTGCGGATGCGATCTCGGCTGCCCGTCCCGGTGCCCGCCGCGAAAGCATGGAGTCCTACATCAAACGTTTGGAAGAATTAGAGAATATTGCCAATAGCTTTGAGGGAGTAGAAAAATCCTATGCGATTCAAGCCGGGCGGGAAGTTCGTATCATTGTCAAACCGGAAGAAATTGATGATTTAGCTGCGGCGAAATTGGCGCAAAATATTGCCAAGAAGATCGAGGAAGATTTACAATATCCGGGTGAGATTAAGGTAAATGTAATTAGAGAGACCCGCGCGGAAGAGATTGCTAAATAACCTTAGGGCGGTCCATGAACCGTCCTCTTGATAGGAAATTCATGATCAAAATTTTATTCATCGGTGACATCACCGGCAGAATTGGTCGGGAAACGGTAAAAAATATTTTACCTGATTTGAAGAAAGAAAAAGAAATTGATTTAGTCATTGCCAATGGAGAAAATCTCGCCCATGGAATCGGAGTGACTGAGAATACAGTAGCGGAGATGCTTGAAGTGGGAGTTGATGTATTTACATCTGGTAATCACATTTGGGATAAGAAAGATTATCAATTAGTTTTGGACAAATATCCTGATCAATTAATTCGTCCTTTAAATTATCCGGGCAATACTCCAGGCAAAGGTTACCTAGTCAAGGAGGTAAATGGAGAAAAGGTGCTTATTTTCAACTTAATCGGACGGGTATTCTTCCCCGATGATTATGATGACCCTTTCCATAAAGCGGATGAAGTTTTAAAAGAGTTAAGTCATGAAAAGTTGGGCGCGATAATTTTAGATTTTCATGCCGAAGCAACCAGTGAGAAAAATGCCTTAGGGTTTTATCTGGACGGGAAGATAAGTGCTGCAATCGGTACCCATACTCATATTGAAACGGAAGATTACAAAATTCTTCCCGAAGGTACTGCTTATGTTACTGATGTTGGTATGTGTGGACCGGTTGATTCCGTGTTGGGCGTGAAGAAAGAAATCATCATTGAAAAATTCTTAACCCAATTACCGCAAAAGTTTGAAGTGCAGGATGAGGGTGATGGATTATTTAATGCGATTTATTTAGAAATCGATCCCAAGACAAAAAAGACCAAGAAAATTGAGAAAATTAGAAAAATTATTTCACTTTAATGTTTCAAAAAATTACTCCAAAATCAAAAGATAGTGCGAAATGGTATGAAGAGGTAGTTGAGAAAGCTGGTTTAGCCGAGCACTCGCCCGTAAAAGGTTGCATGACAATTAAACCGTATGGGTATGCGATTTGGGAACAAATTCAAAAAATTCTTGATGCTAGAATCAAAGAATTAGGTGTTGATAATACTTATTTTCCTATCTTTATCCCGAAGAGTTTTCTCGAAAAAGAAAAAGAGCATATAAAAGGCTTTGCTCCGGAATGCATTGTTGCTACTGAAGGTGGTGGGAAGAAGTTGGAAGAACCATTGGTTTTGCGTCCTACTTCAGAAACTATTATCTATGATTCCTTTGCGAGATGGATTCATTCCTATCGAGACCTTCCTTTCAAGATTAACCAATGGGCGAACATTATTCGCTGGGAGAAACGCCCCCGATTATTTCTAAGAACAATCGAGTTTCTTTGGCAGGAAGGACATACTGCACATGAAAATATAAATGAATCTATTCAGCAGGCGAATGAAGTTCTTAAAATGTATCAAGATTTTGCAAATAAGTATTTGGCTATTGCGACAATTAGTGGGAAAAAAAGTGACAGTGAGAAATTTGCTGGTGCACAGAGTACTTTATGTATTGAAGGATTGATGTCTGATGGTAAAGCGTTACAAATGGGTACCTCTCATGTTTTGGGGCAAAACTTTGCTAAAGTTTTTGGAATAAAATATCTAGATAAAAATGGTAAAGAGCAGTTTGTCTGGCAAACTAGCTGGGGAGTAAGCACACGTTTAATCGGGGCTGTTATCCTTGCTCATGGAGATGATAAGGGATTGGTGCTACCACCCAAAATTGCTCCTTATCAGTTAGTAATCATTCCGATTTGGAAAAGTGATTTGGACAAGAACAAATTGAAGAATAAAATTGATCAGTTAGTAGAAAGCCTTGCAGATGAAGTTAGGGTAAAAGTAGATTGGCGTGATAAGGTTAGCCCTGGATTTAAATTTAATGATTGGGAGTTAAAAGGTGTCCCTTTAAGAATAGAGTTTGGCCCACGAGATCTCGAAAAAAATCAAGCAGTTCTAGCTGAAAGAGTAGAAGGCAAGTCATGGGAAGTGAAATGGGAAGATTTGGGGAAAGAAATTAAAAAATCCTTGGATATTGTCCAAAACAAACTTCTTATGAATAATCAAGATTTTCTTGGTAGGAATAAACATGAAGCTGAGAACTATGATGAATTAAAGAAGATTCTGAAAGAAAAGGGAGGATTTGTTAAAACAGCTTGGTGTGGTAGCTCTGAATGTGAGAAGAAGATTAAGGATGACACGGGGGCAACTTTGAGAGTTATAGTCGGGAGAGTCGGTCAGGGAGAGCCAGCGTATATGAAGAAATGTATTTGTTGTGGTAAAGATTTAGATAATCCTAAAATCGATCATTACCCATCGTATTTTGCTAAAGCATATTAAAGATGTTTAATAAACTTCTCGGAAAATTTTCGCATGATATCGGTATTGATTTAGGTACTGCTAACACACTAGTTTATGTCCGTGGTAAAGGGATTGTGATTAATGAACCGTCGGTAGTTGCGGTAAATCAGAAAACTAAACAGATATTAGCAATTGGTAAAGAAGCCATGAAGATGGTCGGGAAAACTCCTGGACATATTGTTGCTACGCGCCCTTTGGTTGACGGAGTTGTTTCTGACTTTGAAGTTACCGAACAAATGCTTCGTTACTTTATTGAAAAAGTTCATAAAGAGACCTTCACAATTATTCCCCGTCCCCGGGTGATTGTGGGTATCCCCTCGGGAGTTACCGAAGTAGAGAAACGTGCGGTAGAAGAAGCGGCGACTAATGCTGGTGCACGCGAAGCATTTTTAATTGAGGAACCCATGGCAGCAGCTATTGGTTCGCGTCTTCCAATCCAAGATCCAGCGGGGAATATGATTGTAGACATTGGTGGAGGTACTACGGAAGTGGCGGTAATCTCTTTGGGAGGAATTGTTACTAGCCGTTCTATTCGTGTTGCCGGTGACGAACAGACTGAAGATATTGTTCAGTTTGCTCGCAATGAATTTAATCTGCTGATTGGCGATCGCACTGCCGAAAAAATTAAGATTGCGATTGGTTCTGCTTATCCATTGAAAAAACCATTAGAAATTGAGATGCGTGGGCGCGATCTATTATCCGGTTTACCAAAAGTCATTCGTGTGAACGACGAGCAAATTCGTACTGCAATGGCAAAATCTGTGCGTACGATTATTAATGCAGTAAAATCTACAATTGAAGAAACTCCCCCCGAGTTAGTTGCTGATATCATGCGTCGTGGTATTGTTCTCACTGGTGGTGGAGCACTTCTGCGCGGCTTAGATAAACATATGGCTGAGCAAACTCAAATGCCAGTTCATATTGCTGAGGATCCTCTTACTTGTGTTGCTCGTGGTACTGGTCTGGTTCTGGAAGATCTTGATAGTTTGAGTGACGTTTTGGTTACTACCCAATACGAGAAACCTCCTAAAGCTTAATCTTATAAAGTGATTAGAAGGAGAGCTTCCAAATTTTTTACCCACAAAGTGATTCCCATACTTGGTTTTCTGGTTATGGTTTGGACTTTATTTTCCTTAAGTAAAATAGTCTGGAAAAATTATCAGATTGAGAAGGAAATAAAACTATTGAAGGAAGAAACAGAAGTTTTGACTGAAGAAAACCAACATTTACGTAATTTGATTGCTTATTATAAAACTGACGTCTATCGTGAGAAAGAAGCACGTTTGCGTCTCGGCTATAAAAAGGCGGGTGAACAAGTTGTGTTAGTACCAAATATTGAAGAACGTGAAATTGAATATGTTACTGACGATTCCGATTCTAATAAGAAAAATTACCAACTTTGGTTAGATCTGTTCTTTAAGAATAAGGAATAGTTACTCTAAGGCAAAAAGCAAAAATCTCTCCCAAGCAGTCCGTAGCCCAGACTGCCGTTTGCTAGGAATCCTGTTAGGTGGGAGAAAAGTTTTCCCTGCCGGTAAACAAGCAAAAGTAAAAGCAAGAGACAAAAGTTTAGACAAGAAACCTTACGGACTAGATAATACTTTACTTTTACTTTTTAATTTTACTTTTGCATTTTGATTTTTTTGAATTTATTTATAGCGGGGTAGAGCAGAGGCAGCTCGTCAGGCTCATAACCTGAAGGTCGCAGGTTCGAATCCTGCCCCCGCAACCAATTGAAACAAATTAGAAATTAGAATGGAGAAAGTAAGTCAAAAAGTCTTTCTGATTTATTTTCTACATTCTGCATTCTAACTACTTCTACGCTATTTAGTGGCGGCGTAGCTCAGTTGGTAGAGCAGAGGACTCATAAGCCTCGTGTCAGGGGTTCGATTCCCTTCGCCGCTACCAGTTAAAAAAAGAGTGAAGCCTAAAGGGTAGAAAACAAAAGTAAGTTAAAAAGAGAAATTTTTACCTTTTTACCTTTACCTTGAATAATGACTAATAGGAAACGTATTTACTTAGATTATGCCGCAACAACTCCGGTAGCTAAAGAAGTTTTAGAAGCAATGCTACCGTATTTTTCCGATAAGTTTGGTAATCCTTCTTCGATTCATAGTCGGGGTCAAGAGGCGAGAAAGGCGCTCAACGATTCTTATCATAGAGTTGCGGAGTTGTTGGGTTGTGGCGTAAGCGAGATTGTTTTTACTAGTGGCGGAACAGAATCAGATAATCTTGCTTTGCGGGGGGTAATGCATGCTGCCGCGAAAGAGGGCAAGAATCATCTGATTGTTTCAAAAATTGAACATCCTGCGGTTTATAAAACAGCGGAAGTTTTAGCGGAAGATGGTTTCAAGGTAGATTTTCTATCAGTTAATGAGGAGGGGACTGTTAAATTAAAAGAATTGGAGAAGCTGATTACTGATAAAACTGCCTTGGTTAGTATTATGTATGCGAATAATGAAATCGGTACCATTGAACCAATTAAGGAGATTAGCGAATTGATTAAACGCAAAAATCCCCACACTCTCTTTCATACTGATGCAATCCAGGCCTTTAATTACTTGGATTGTTGTGTTGAAAATCTTGGAGTTGATTTGATGTCACTCTCTGCACAAAAGCTTTATGGACCCAAGGGGGTTGGCTTGCTTTATGTCAGGAAGGGGGTCAGGCTAGATCCTGTTCAAACAGGTGGAGGGCAAGAATTGGGTAAACGTGCTGGAACTGAGAATCTTCCTGGCATTGTAGGAATGGTAAAGGCAATGGAGCTTGCGGATCAGGTGAAGATAGCAGAAAAAATGCGCTTGCAGGAACTGCGAAATAGGTTAATTGAAGGTATTCAGTCACGAATTGACGGTGTCCATCTTTCGGGAAGTTTGGAGAATCGTCTGCCCAATAATGTTAATTTCTGTTTTGATAGAATTGAAGGAGAGGGGTTGGTAATGAGTCTGGATGTTGAGGGAGTAATGGTTTCTACTGGCTCAGCTTGCAGTTCCCGCCGCTTGGAACCCTCGCATGTTTTACTTGCTCTAGGTATTAGTCCCAGGTTAGCTCAGGGTAGTTTACGTCTTACTCTCGGTCGTGATACTAAAGGAGAAGATATCGATTATGTTCTCTCCATTCTTCCTCCGGTTGTTGATCGCTTACGTTCTATTTCTCCCTTTTAACTTTTACTTTTTAATTTTTAACTTTTTATGGCTGTTCCCAAACAGAAAACGCCGCGCTCCCGTCAAGGTAGTCGTCTGGCGCAAAAGAAGTTACGATCTAAAACTTTAAGTGAATGCCCAAAGTGTAAGCAACCCAGAATTTCTCATATGGCTTGTCTGGAGTGCGGTTTTTATGATGGTAAAGAAGTAATTAAAATTGAAACTCTTCAGGAACGCAAAAAACGTCAGGAAAAGCGTGATAGTAAAGTAAATAAATAATTAAATAGTTATGTCTAGTAGTCGGCATTTAGCAAGAACATTGGCAATGCAGAGTTTGTACGAGTGGGATTTTAGGGGTGGTAGCCTGAAAGAGATTACTGATTACATTATTTGCGAGTTTGGCCGTGGAATTAATAGTACTGATTTTACCCAACGTTTAGTTTATGGGACAAAGAAAAACCTTAAAGAGATTGATAAGATCATTCAGAAATGTGCTCCTGAGTGGCCTTTAGACCAAATTGCGAAGATTGATAAAGCAATAATGCGCGTGGGGATTTTTGAATTATTGTTTAGCAGCGAAGTTCCACCGAAGGTAGCGATTAATGAAGCAGTAGAAATTGCTAAAATTTTTGGGAGCGAGAGTTCCAGCAAGTTTGTGAATGGGGTGCTAGGTACTGTTTATCGGGAGAATGAGGAAGAAATTGAGAAATTACGGAAGGATCAGGATCAAGAGAAAACAAAGGAAATTTCAAAGGAAAAATAATTGTTATGTTATGTACGAAGATAAAGATTTTTTCAAGTTAGAAAAAAAATTAGGGGTCAGGTTTAAGAATCTTGATTTATTAAAACAGGCATTTGTTCATCGTTCTTATCTCAATGAGAATCGTCGTTTTCCGTTGGAACATAATGAACGTTTAGAATTTTTGGGTGATGCGGTTCTGGAGTTAGTAGTTACGGAATATCTTTACCGTAACTATAAAAATTCCGAGGGAGAGTTGACTAACTGGCGGGCAGCGCTAGTTAAAGGGGAGAAACTTTCTGAGTTAGCAAAGAAGTTGGGGTATGAGCATTATCTTTACTTAAGTCGTGGTGAGAAAAAAGGTAGTGAAAAAGCACGTCGTTTAATTCTCGCAAATACTTTCGAGGCAGTATTGGGGGCAATTTATCTTGACCAAGGGATTAAATCTTGTGAGAAGTTAATTAAAGGTTATCTTTTAAGTGAACTTAGAGAGATTCTTAAGGATAAGTCCTACATTGATGCAAAGACGCGATTGCAAGAGTATTTTCAAGAGCGCAAGGGGATCACACCCCAGTATATTTTGTTGGAAGCAAAGGGACCCGATCATAACAAGTATTTTAAGATGGGCGTGGAGGTAGAAGGAAAACGTTTGGGAATCGGAGAAGGGATGAGTAAACAAAAGGCCGAACAGGAAGCAGCGCACAAGGCACTTCAAAAGTTAGGAGAGCTTTAATGGAGGTTATTATTACTATTGCTTTGGTTTTAATGGCGGTAGGTTTGTTGGGGATTTTTATCCCTGTTGTGCCGGATGTACCTCTCGTTTTTGGAGGGGTTTTATTTTACGCTGTTTTTAGTCGCTTTCAGCAAATCAGCGAGAAAGCGCTTTTGATATGGGGGATTATTACAGCGGTAGTTTTTGTTTTGGATTATTTGGTACAAGTGATAGGGGCAAAGAAATGGGGTGCATCTAAGTTGGGAACTTTAGGTGCGATTATCGGATTAGTTACGGGAATTAGTTTAGGTGGAATTGTTGGGATTATCATTGGTCCGATTATTGGAGTAATCTTTTTTGAATTATTGGGCGACCGGAATTTGAAGGAAGCTTTTCGGGCAGGAGTTGGGACATTTTTTGGGTTTGTGTCAGGAGTATTATTGAAAGTTGTTGTTGGAATAGTTATGGTGGGATGGTTTTTGAAGGTAGTTTTGTTTTGATTATTTGATTATAGGGAGAACAACCTTGCCTCGCTTGCTGTTCTTTGAAGTAATTTGGATTGTTCCTGCGGGAAAATATCACAAAAATGTCTAAATTTATTGACAAAGAGGCATTTTTTTGATATAATTAAATAACAAGTTAAAAATTAATAAACAAAAACAAATATGGACACGATTCCAAATCACCCTAATTTAGGGGCAAATTCCGACCATCCTTTTGATAATGCTCAATTTAATCCTAGTAGTAGTAATGTTTCTCAAAAGAGTTATTTTGAGCCGCAGAGAACGGTTATTGAAACTCCTGCGTTATTATCTGGCAAACCTTTCTCAAAGAACACTTCCGGGGTACAGGTTTTTGGTAAGGGCAATCAGGCGAAAGCACAATTCAATTTACCGAAGAAAAAGAGCCGCAAGAAAGTTTTAATTGGAATGTTAATTTCGATTTTGATTTTAGCCGGTGGAGCAGTTGGATTCAGTATTTATTATTTCAATCAGCCAAGCAAAGCGGCAGTTAATCCAGAAACTACCCCCACTAATCAGATTACGGATTATACTACTTTAAAAGAAAATGACTTGGTAAAGTTTGGTGATGAAGCAACTACTTTTAAAGTGAAAGGTAAGATTTGGTTGGATAATCTTTCTCATCCCAAGGAAGCAACAAAGGCCTATGTTTATCTTGAATCTGTTTCCGGAGGTGGTTCTACAATTAAGACTCTGAAAGCTGGTGATCGAATTACTTTTAATGGTCAGTCTGCGATTTATGTAGTTGATAAGTTTGAATTTAATTTGGGTAAAGCGGAGAAATCTACCCGTGTCACAATTGTGATTCACGAGATTAACAAAAGTGCGACTACTTTGCAGTCAAATACCTCAGCGGGAGAAAGTACTACTAAAACTGGGGAGACGACTACTTCTGAAAATACTTCTGGGACCATTTCAGAGATGACCAGTAGTACTGAAACAACTCAGTAGAACTGTTTAATCTACAACCTGAAAGTGCTATAATGAAGCAGGGATTTCCCCCCTGCTTTTTCTTTACTTAGCTTGATTTTTAAGTACCGAATCGCTACAATGATTACTAATCATTTTTAACTTTTTCTATTTAGTTTTAATATTTCTGATGTATTTAAAGAAACTTGAACTTCAAGGTTTTAAGTCGTTTGCACGAAAAACAGTGCTCGATTTTGAAGCAGGTAAAATGAATGGTCGCCGTATTGCTGCAATTGTTGGCCCTAATGGAAGTGGTAAAAGTAATATTGCAGACGCAGTGCGGTGGGTTTTAGGTGAGCAGAGTTTGAAAATGTTGCGTGGAAAGAAGGCGGAAGATATTATTTTTGCTGGTACGGACAAGAAAGCACGCTTGGGGGCAGCGGAAGTTTCTCTTTATCTAGATAACAGTGATCATAAAATGCCAATTGATTATGAGGAAGTGGTTTTAACACGTAGGGTTTTTCGTGATGGCAATAGTGAATATTTAATTAATCAGAATGCAGTACGGCGTTTTGATGTGGTTGAACTTTTAGCAAAATCTGGTTTTGGTCAGGCAACTTACGCGGTGGTAGGACAAGGAATGGTAGATGCAGTATTATCGGCAACACCAGTAGAACGCAAGATAATGTTTGAGGAAGCGACAGGTGTCAAGAAATATTATCTTAAACGCGATCGAGCAATTCGGAAGCTAGAGCATGCGAGGGATAATTTGATTCGGATTAAGGATATTGTTACTGAACTGGAACCTCGTTTGCGTGTCTTGAAACGACAGGCGAAACGAGCACAAGAACGTGGGCAGGTGGAGAAGGAGTTAAAATCTGTGCAGAGAAATTATTATACTCTGGTTTATAATGAACTTAATAACCAATTGCAATCGGTTTTGAAAAAGTTTAACTACTATCAAAACCAGATTGATATTAGAAAAAGAGAATTAATGCAGTTGAATGAGGAGATTGGAAGGTTAGATGCGGCGACAAAGAATGCAATGGATTTAGATCAGTCAAAACAGGAAGAACTTGTGGTATTGGAAGAGAAACAGTTAGCTTTGCGCCAAAAATTAGCAGTTATTCAGGGGAAAATTGAGGCAGAGGAAGAACGCGGTGGGGAAAATCCCGAACTAATTCGAGCAAAAATTGATGCGCTTAGGGGTGAAGTTATGAAAATGCAAAATGATATTAATGATGTTAAAGG
>Ga0185342_1000398_pt1 | contig 22563 bp, 14 predicted proteins | sample ConPoolayeEmetaG_FD_128045 | JGI IMG/M metagenome (GOLD analysis project Ga0185342, IMG submission 128045) | Hot spring microbial mat communities from California, USA to study Microbial Dark Matter (Phase II) - Cone Pool mat layer E metaG... ...
ATTATATACTTTTTTAGAGATCTCTTTCAATTGACTTGACAAGAAGATTAGAATATTTTAAAGACAAAGCAAGTTATTATTTTCACAAATATGAATCTTCTTGATTTAACAGAATTATTAGGTTACCCAACAGGATTAGAAAAAATTAAGTTTAACGTTTCTCATTTGGTAATTATTTCGATTAGGGAAAAAAATGGGAAAATCTAAGGGGAATCGTTCAAAAGATAAAAAGGAAAACGAATTTAATTTAACCAGAAGAAGATTTCTCAAACTCTCAGGAGTCACAGGTGCAATCCTCTGGACAACCCATAAGACGATAGGGCAACTTGATTCTTGCCTTGCTTCACCCCTTCAAAAAAAGGCTCGATACGAAGAAAAATGGGTGGTGACATCCTGTTTAAACTGTCAAGGCCGGTGCGGTATACGGATAGGAGTAGTGAATCAAAGGGCAGTCCAGGTTACTGGAAATCCTTACTCACAAGTTTCTGAGGGAAAGATATGCCCAAGGGCACATGTTGGGCTTCAAGTATTATACGATCCTGAGCGAATCATCTCTCCTCTAAAAAGGACATCTTCTGAAAAAGGAAAGCAGATTGATCCACGGTGGAAACCTATCTCCTGGGATCAAGTCTTAGAAGAGGTTTCAAGAAATCTACGAAACCTTCGGGATGGCCTTCGTCCCCACCATCTTCTTCTATTTTCTGGATTGAACTCAAGAAGTAATGAAGACCTGATCTCAAGATTTGCAGAGGCCTATGGGACACCCAACCTGGTAACCGGAGATGCCTTGGACTGGGAGGCCGAGAGAGCAGGGAACTGGATGGCAGATGGGCATTTTGATCTCTGTGCTTATGATCTGGACCAGACAAATTATATCCTCTCTTTTGGTGCTGACCTACTCGAATCGACTCCTCCAGTAGCGCGATGGCTTAGAAAATGGGGGAAGTTTCGTCGTGAGAAATCCATCCGGACGAAGGTGGTTAGTATCCAACCCCGGTATTCACTCACCGCCTCTAAATCGGATGAATGGATTCCGATCAAACCAGGAACTGATGGTGCCTTAGCGATGGGGATTGCCCATATCATCCTCCATGAGGATCTCTTTGATCATAGGTTTATTAAAGAATGGACCTTTGGTTTTGAACAGTATAGGGAAACGGTTCTTCAAAACTACAGCCCCGAGGCGGTTTCAAAGATGACTGGGATTCCAACCGAAACGATTTATCGAATCGCAAGAGAGTTTGCCCAAACCCGACCTGCTCTGGCAATCCCAGGAAAAGGAGCCCTTGCTTGGTCTGGCGGTTCCTATGTAGGATATGCGATTCGTTGTTTAAACGCATTGGTTGGGAGTATCGATGTTCCAGGAGGGATTCTCTATCAAGAACAACCCGAATACCGTGCAGTCCCGAAGGTTCCCTCAGATGAGATTGCAAAGAAAGGGTTAAAACAGCCTCCATTAGATCTTCGAGGAACTGAAAGGTTTCCAGCTTCGCGAGTGGTGACGAACCAAATCCCTCAATCCTTAATCGAACGGAAACCTTATCCAATCGAAATGGCTATTGGGTTTAACTCTAATTTTAACATGACTGCTCCTGCTTCGAGATCTTGGGAGGAGGCCCTAAAGAGGATCCCATTTTATGTTCATGTTGCTCCCTTCATAAGCGAAATGGCTCAGTTCGCTGATCTGTTATTGCCTTCTACTACCTATCTCGAAGAATGGGGATATGATCATTCCTCTTCGGGGGCTGGTTTTGCCGAGGTCAGGATTAAACAACCCGTAATTAAACCCATTGGAGACTCCAAATCCATTGGAGACATTATCTTTCTTCTGGCTGAAAGAATTCCAGGTGTGGTAGCGAAGGCTTTTAATGGGATAGGAAATTGCGCAGAAGAATTTGTTCGACTTAGGACCTCCTCTCTCCTTTCCTGGGAGGAATTTCTAAAAAAGGGAGTCTGGAAAGGGCCCCCATATCAATATAAAAAATATCCCACAATCTTTCACACCCCTTCCAAAAAGTTCGAGTTTGTATCTGGAAACCTTCGAGCTCTCCTGAACAAGAAGGGAAGAGCCATTGGAGAAGGGACGGAAATTCTGCCTCATTATTCGAGGGTGAGATGGTTGGGAGATGAGAGTCAGTTTCCCCTCATTCTTTTCTCTTACCAGCCTCTTCTTACTTTTGACAATGGTAGCCAGAACTATCCTTGGGCCCAAGAGATTTTCCTTCCCATGCAAGGGATGGGATGGACAAGCCCTGCAGAGGTTAATCGTGAGACCGCACGAAGCCTGAATCTTCGAGAACGTGATAGAATCTGGATTGAATCACCCTTTGGAAAGATCCAGACCTATGTCAAGATTTCCGAAGGAGTTCCCCCGAATATGGTTTGCATTCCTTTTGGGCAAGGGCATACCTCCTATGGAAAATGGCAAAAAGGAATTGGATGCAATCCGAATGAAGTGATTGGAGTGGATTTTGATCTGTTGAGTGGACAGTCTGCCTTTTTCAATACAAGAGTTAAAATTTACAAGGCTTAAAGGTGTAAAAATGCCAAGATGGGGTATGGTGATCGACCTGGACAAATGTACAGGATGTCAGGCGTGTACCATTGCTTGTAAAGTAGAGAATAACGTCCCACATGGTTCGCCTGAGGAGCAAAGGTTAAGGAGAGAAATTTATTGGCACAAAACGATTGCGGTCTCAAGGGGGAAATTCCCTCATATTCGAACAGAGATCCTTCCAATGCCCTGCATGCAGTGTGAGCACCCTCCCTGTGTCACGGTCTGTCCTGCAAAGGCAACCTATAGGCGAGAGGATGGGATTATCATGCAATCCTATCGACGATGCATTGGTTGTAAGTATTGTATGGTAGCCTGTCCCTACGGGGCAAGGAGTTTTAACTATAAAGCCCAAGAAACAAAACCTTATCATCGTCAGGATGACCCCCCCGATCGGAAATCATGGGAACCCTGGCCTTTTCCCGCTCGAACTCAGGGAGTGGTGGAAAAATGCACCTTCTGTTTTCATCGGATTGATCAAGGTCTAAAGGAAGGAAAGAAGATTGGGATCGAGGTTGTCCCTGCCTGTGTGGAGGCCTGTCCCTCTCAAGCAAGAACCTTTGGGGATCTCGATGATCCTCAAAGTCAGATCTCAAGATTGCTGGCCTCCCGCTCCTCCTTTCGACTCAGAGAGGAACTGGCCACCCATCCTAAAGTGCTCTATCTTTCGAGGTAAAGGAATCACAAATGGAGATGAATTACTCTACGATTGAAGGAACCTCAAAAGGGTATAAAATTCTAATCGTCTTCTTAGGGGTGATGGTTGGGGTCTTTATTACGAGTTTTCTGGTAGCCTATCTTAAAGGGCAACAGGTATGGGGTGTCAATAATATCATTCCCTGGGGACAGTTGATTACGTTCTATATCTACTTCATTGGCCTAAGCGCTGGAGCAATTATCATCTCTTCCCTCAGTTATGTCTTTCGCCGAGAAACCTATGAGGCTATTGGACGTTTAGCCGTTTTTATGGGAATTCTCCTCATGATAGGGGCGATGGTTTTTGTCATGGTCGATCTGGGGAGGCCTGAGAAGGCATGGCGTCTTTTTATGTACTTCTATCTCAACAATATGAGTTCTCTGTTTGCCATCAATTCAATTTTCTACACCGGATACATTACACTCATGCTCATCTACCTTTGGCTCATCTTTGAAGGGAAGAAGCGATTCGCAGCCATTATTGGAACGATAGATGTCCTCTGGGCGATCGCAGTCCATATGGGGACAGGGGCTATCTTTGGACTCATTGGAAACCGTGAGATCTTTTTCTCACCCATTAAACCTTTTGAGTTCTTAATGGCCGCTCTGACTTCAGGGACATCCTTGATCATTCTGATTTCGGTGATAACATTCAAACTGACTCGCAGGATGATCCAGGAGGAACTAATCTTTTCTCTTGGAAGACTTCTTACCACCATCATTGTGGTTCTTTTGATCACGGTGTTTGTCGATAAACTTACCCATCTCTATTTTCCAAACCGCGAAGCAACGCTCTATCTATTCACTGGGGATTATTGGTGGATCTTCTGGATTTTTCAAATTGGGATGGGGATTGGTTTCCCATTATTCCTTCTCACATACCCAAAAACAAAAAAGAGTAGTCGAGGGGTAGTCCTTGCTGCTCTCTCCGTAGTGATCGGAGTCTTTGGAGAACGAGCAGCATTGGTCATTCCAGGAACAGCCCATCCTCAACCTTTCTTCCCAGGAAATATCGAAGGACCCTGGGGGGAACCCGGGATCTTTCCGATCACTTTTTGGGAGAGTTTGCTTAGTCTGAGTATTGTTTCGTTTGTAGTTCTTCTATTTGTCCTTGGCTTAAGATACTTGGAGATTCTTCCGGTAAGAAAAGCCGGAGATATTCCACCCACATTAGATCCAACCGTCAAGGGGTGAGACTTGACGTTTTGAAAGATTTTGGTAGAACCGAATGAGAAGGGAAAACATTGAGAACATCTTGAGATGGGATAGGGAGGAGAAAATTTGAGGCCCGCAGTGATTGTCATTGAAGTTTTAATCTTGATAGGGGTGGTTTATTGCCTCTTTCTGGCAACCCGACTAACGATCCTTGATATTGGATTTCGTCAAAAATACGAACGATATTTAAAATGGATTTTTAGAATTTTTGGGATCTTCCTATTGGCATTCTTTGTGGCCCATTTGACTCTCTTTTATCCAAAGATCTCTTCATTCCTCTTGGGTCATGGATCCTTTGGGGAGAGAACCTATCTCCCTTTTTGGGAAAGACAGAACATCTACCTTTTAAATCTCCTATATCCCATAAGCATTGGCTTTTTTGTGATCCTTATTGGACTGAGTGGGCTTTTTATCTATACCTTCCGAAAGCAACACCTTAGGCTCTGGAGACTTGGAAAGGAGGAGAACTGTTCAGACCGAATTCCTGAAAGGCTAACGACCTTATTCAAGGTCGTTTTTGGCCATGCACGTTTCTGGAGGGAAGGATACCCTGGGACGATGCATTTTCTGATCTTTTGGGGAACCCTTTTCATTCTTTTAGGGAAAGGAATCCGTCTCCTTTCTCCATTAACTGGAGTAACGGCCCCACCTCAAACCATCTATCTCTATGCCTCTTTTCTCTCTGAAATCGGTGGAGGGATAATCCTCCTGGGAGCCTTAATGGCTGTGGTCCGCCGATTTATCCTCAAACCCCAACGGCTCGATTCGAAACCCGATGATCACCTGAAATATCTCTGGGGTTTTTTGATCCTTCTTACCGGTTATCTGATCAAGGGTTATCGGCTCGCCCTTGGGGGCGGAAGTCTTCCACCTGACTCTTTCTTATGGGCACCCATCAGTTCTCTCTTGACTCCTTTCATCCTCATTTTACCTTCCGAGCCTCTTAACGAACTTCTCCTCTGGCACAGGGTTTTGATTCATGCGATTCCTGCTACCATCCTGTTTGCCTATATCGTGGTGAGTCGTTCCTCTCTCGAACATATCTATCTGTCGGCCCTCAATGTTTTTTATCGATCCCTGAATCCAAAGGGGGCCATCAAACCTATTCCCAATTTTGAGGAGGCGGAGGCCTATGGAGTGACTGAGATCAGAGAATTTACCTGGAAGCAACTCCTCGATCTTGAAGCCTGCACACGCTGCGGGAGGTGTCAGGATAACTGTCCTGCCCACTTGAGCGAAAAACCGCTCAATCCCAAAAAAGTGATTCAGGATCTCAGAACCCACCTCCTTACCCAAGGGGGAACTCTTATCCCGGTCGACCGGCCACAAGAATCCGAACCTTTTCCTCTGGTTGGAGAAATTGTTCCAGAAGATACCATTTGGTCCTGCACTGCCTGTTTGAACTGTTACGAACAGTGTCCGGTCTTTATCTCCTGTTTTGACAAGATCATTGATATGAGACGAAGCAAAGTCCTGATGGAGAGTCAATTTCCGAATGAACTCAAAGAAGTCTTTCGAGCGATGGAGAGAAAGAGTAATCCATGGGGGGTTGAGAAGAGCCAGAGAGCAGACTGGTCCCAGACCCTTGGAGTGAAGACTTTAGCCGAGAACCCAGAGGTGGAGTGGTTATATTTTCCAGGATGCTTTAAGGGATTTGATGACCGAAATAAAAAAGTGGCTGTGGCCATGGTGAAGATTCTTCAACGGACAGGGGTCTCATTTGGTATTCTTGGTCCGGAGGAAGGCTGTTGCGGAGACCCTGCCAGACGAATCGGGAATGAATACCTATTTTTTATGCTCGTGGAGAAGAATCTCGAAACGTTTGAGCGGTACAAAGTCAAAAAGATTATGACGACCTGTCCTCATTGTTATAATACTTTGAAAAATGAGTATCCTCAGTTCGGGGGGAAGTTCGAGGTTGTTCATCAGACAGAGTTTCTCAAACACCTGCTCGATCAAAAGAGATTGGTTCTAAGTCAAGCAACCCCATTGACTCTTACGTACCACGACTCATGTTATCTTGGTCGATACAATCACATTTATGAACCCCAGCGACAACTCTTGAAGGCGATTCCTGGTGTTATCCTAAAAGAGATGGAACGATCCTATGCTCGGAGCTTCTGCTGTGGAGGGGGAGGGGGAAGGATGTGGATGGAGGAACACCTTGGAAAACGGATCAACGAAATGCGTGTGGATCAGGCCCTTGCGTTGAAGCCCAATGTGATTGCAACCGCTTGTCCTTATTGCCTAACGATGCTTGAAGATGGCCTCAAGGCAAGAGGAAAGGAAGATTCCGTGAGAGTCTATGATATTGCTGAACTCCTCGAAAAAGCAATGAGAGATTAATCTATGGTTCTTATCTTCCCACCCATTCTGAATCTCTCTATTCTTCTTTTAGCCTTTCTTTAATCCTTTCGATCTTAGGATAAGCCTCTTGGATTTCTTTAGCGAGGGCTTGGCTATTTAAGGGATCAATAATGACATAATTTTTCTTGGCCCATTCGATATAGGCAGGTTCTTTGATAGCCTTCTTTAATGCCTCCTCTAAGACCATTATAATGGGAGAGGGTGTATGGGGTGGAGCTTCTAAAACGTGTCTGACCGTGATGGTGGGGATATCATACCCCAGTTCCTTAAGGTTCTGAATATTTTGGAAATAGGGACTGCTGACCCCAAACCGGTCTGGAAGGATTGCAAGAATCTTTATCTTTCCTGCCTTAATCCAGGACGGGAGAGCACCTGCCAGACAGATCATAAAATCAACCTCTTTTCGTAACAGTGCAGTAATGCTGGAGGCCAAACCTCCGTATGGCACCCAGGTCACCTGGATGCCCAATCCTTCACTAAATAGGAGCCCTGAAAGGTGGCTGATCCCACCTCTTACGGAAATCGCTCCCTTGAGGATCTTGCCCTTGGCTTCCTCCAAAAACTGATCGAAGTTTCTATAAGTATCGGGCGAAACCACCAGAAGTTGATTCCCGGCAGACCAGGCAAAGATGGGGGTTAAATCTTTCGTTTTAAAATGGGTTTCACTTATATTCTCAACAATGATGCTTCTGGGAAAAGTATAACTCATTAACGTATAGCCATCGGGTTCTGCCATCTGGAATTTTTCAAATAGACTCTTTCCCCAGAACCCCGCGATGTTTTCAACGGTGACCTCAACCCCCAGGTATTTTTGAAGATAGGGAGCCAATTGCCGAATATCAACATCCTCACCTCCTGGACATGTAATAATCTTAATTGGTTTTTTGGGATAAGCGGGCAGGATTGCTTCCCACCCTTCTCGAAGATCAGGGGGTGAGACCTGTGCGATTTTCTTTGACAATTTTGGCCCAATGATTAACTTGGTAAGTGAAATCACTGCCCGGGTAGCCTCATCTGCTTGTTTTAAATCCCTAAGATTGGCCATCTTCATAACTTGTTCAAGAAATTCTTTCCGTGTCATCATTGGGTTGCCTCCACTCTCCTAAGAAAAACTCTTTGCGAAATGCCTCGAAAATTGCTAAAAGGATATTCGACCCAGGTAAATCCAGATGAGAAGAACGATTATATGTATTGATAGTATTCATATCAGAGAATTTTGAATCCGTCAATTTAATTTTCGATCTTGATGTAACCCCACCTTGCCTCCCCTTATTTTAAGGGGAGGTATGGAGGGGTTAACTAAAATAGGGACTTTTCCAGAGGGCTCATTACTTCTTGTTGAAAGTTTGTCAATTTTTAGGCTATCTCATTACGGGATGAAGTCTTTTAAGGAAAGATTTATCAAGATTGATGGATCTTATGGAGAGGGAGGAGGACAGATTTTAAGGACAGCCCTTTCCCTTTCAGCAATCCTAAAAAGACCGACTATTATTTATAACATAAGAGCGGGAAGAAGGAATCCCGGCCTCCAACCCCAGCACCTCAAGGGAGTCGAGGCATTAGCGAAGGTCACAAATGCAGAGGTAGAGGGACTTAAGATTGGTTCTGAGAGAGTGATCTTCATTCCTAAAGAGATTTGTCCTGGAGATTATCGGTTCGATGTGGGCACTGCAGGCTCTGTCTCCCTTGTCTTACAAGCCCTTCTGCTTCCTTTATGCCTGTCCCATCAGAAATCAAGGTTGACCCTGGTGGGTGGAACCCACGTTCCCTGGAGCCCCCCTTACCATTATCTTACAGAGGTATTATTTCCAACCCTTCACCTTATGGGAACCCATATAAAGGGAAGAATTGAGCGGTGGGGGTGGTACCCCAAAGGGGGTGGAGTAGTAGAAGTAGAGATTGAGCCAACCAAAGGATTGAAAGCCGTCTCGCTAAATGAAAGGGGTTCCTTAAAGAGACTTCGTGGGGTTTCTGCTATCTCCAATCTTCCAAAACATGTAGCCCAAAGGCAAAGGGATCATCTGATTCGGTTAATTGAAAAAGATTTAAAAATGGTTGTAGAGGTCGATAGGCTTGAAGAGGTTCCAGCCTACGGAGTAGGTTCCTTCCTTTTTCTAATAGCAGAGTTTGAAAAAGTGATTGCTGGCTTCTCATCCTTAGGAGAGAGAGGAAAACCTGCAGAAAAAGTTGCTGAGGAGGTAGCTTACTCTTTCAAGCGTTACTTAAACACAGGAGGCTGTCTTGATCATCACTTGGCTGATCAACTGGTTCCCTTTATGGCATTGGCCAAAGGAAATTTCACCTTCACCACCGACCGAGTGACAAACCATCTTCTCAGTAATCTTTGGGTGATCCAAAATTTTCTACCCGACATTATAATCTTCAGATGGGTGAAGGAAGAAGGAGAGGGAAAAATCGAATTTTTAACTCCTTAAGGGCCCTTGACTTCCCACGATGAAGATACTAATATTTCCTCAAGGAGGGATAGATTAAAAAGGTTTACGGCAATCTTATCGGTCTCAAGCCCAATCAGATCAAAAGGCTTGAATATATCTATCGACGAAAGGTCCCCCCTCAAAAGATCGTCACCCCAGAACTCTCCGGTCTCCTCACCGAACTTTCCTCAGAAATTCGACGCCAGATAGGAATTCTTATTGGGAGGAGAGGTTCCATTGAATATGTGATGGTGGGGGATCAAAGAGGATTAATGCTACCTGACCTATCCCGGTATCGGACAGGAATTTCTCGTCTAAGAGGCCTTAGGCTCATTCATACTCACCTTAAAGGAGAGCCCTTGAATCAGGAAGACCTCACCGATCTTGCCCTGTTAAGACTGGATATGATCGCGGTTCTCCCCTTGGATGGATACTCGAGATCAGGCCTTATCCAAATGGCTCACCTCCTACCTGAGAATCCAGAGAAAAGGGTATGGGTGGTTGAACCTCCTCTCCCGATAGGGGGTTTGGATATTGACTTTTTGAAATGGATCCAATCGCTTGAGGATGAGATTCAAAAAAAGCAAAGATCCATAGACTTAGGAGGCTTTAGGGAGAAGGCAATCCTGATTAGTGTGGGTAAGGAAAGTCGGGAACGTTTAGAACGTTCGATATCAGAGTTAAAAGAGCTGGCCCATACCAGTGGAATTTATGTAGTGGATACGGTTATCCAGCGCCCTCATGAGGTCTCCCCGACGACCCTTATAGGAGAGGGGAAGTTAAGAGAATTGTTGATCAAGTGTATGCAATGGGGAGTGGATTTGATCATTTTTGATCAAAATTTAACTCCAGGACAATTGGCGATGATCTCTGATCAGACCGAATTAAGGGTGGTTGATCGAACCCAACTCATCTTAGATATTTTTGCCCAGCGAGCCCATACCCGCGAAGGAAAGGTCCAGGTTGAATTGGCTCAATTAAAATACCTTCTTCCCCGTTTAGCCAAAAAGACACTGGCGCTTTCCCGATTGAGCGGTGGCATTGGGGGTAGGGGACCAGGGGAGACGAAATTGGAGATTGACCGAAGAAGAGTAAGGGATCGAATTCATTTCCTTGAAAGAGAGTTGGAAAGGTTAAGCCAAAGGAGGCAGCAAAGAAGGGCGAGGAGGAAAAGAACTTCGGTTCCAGTGATTTCCATTATTGGCTATACCAATGCAGGCAAATCGACGCTCTTTAACCTTCTCACGAAGAGTCGCTTTTTAGTGGAAGACACTCTTTTTTCGACCTTGGATACCGCTACTCGAAGGCTGAGATTCCCTTCTTCCACGCAAACCGATCAAAGAATCCATGACGTATTGGTGACCGATACAGTGGGATTGATTAAAGACTTACCCAAGGACCTCATGGGAGCCTTTCGTCCAACGTTTGATGAATTGCGGGATTCCCATCTGTTAGTCCATCTCATCGATATGAGCAACCCTTCTTTCCCCGAGCATATCGAGGCGGTGGAGCAAGTCCTTGACCAGCTGGGACTGGACCACATCCCTGTCCTAAAAATTTTTAATAAAGAGGATCGAGTCAATCCTCGAGAGGCAGAAATCATCTGTCAGAAATATGAGGGAGTTTCCATCTCCTCTCTTAGACCCAAAACGCTTGACAAACTCTTTAGAGCCATCGAAAAGAAGTTAGAACCAATCCTAAGGTTGACAAAAAGCCATTCGTTTGATATATCAAATATCAATTCTGAAGAGAATGAAGGGGGATTATGGAGTTTCATCTAAAATCCATTAAAGAAAGTTTAACCTTCGATGATGTTTTACTCGTTCCGAATTTTTCTGCGGTGTTACCCAAAGATGTAGAGGTGAACACCCAATTGACTCGGACGATTCGACTCAACATCCCCTTGGTGAGTGCAGCGATGGATACAGTTACGGAGTCAAGAACAGCGATCTGTATGGCCCAGGAAGGGGGAATTGGGATTATTCATAAAAACATGAGTATTTCGGAACAGGCCCTTGAAGTGGATAAGGTGAAGAAATCCGAAAGTGGAATGATCATCAATCCCATCACCATGCACCCCGATCAAAAGATCTACGAGGCCTTAGAGATTATGAAGAAATATCGAATTTCAGGAGTTCCTATCACCAAGGAGGGAAAGTTAGTAGGGATCCTTACCAACCGGGATCTGAGATTCGAAAAGAGATTGGATGAAAAGATTTCCACAGTGATGACCAAGGATAGACTGATCACTGTTCCTGTGGGGACCACCTTAGAACAGGCCAAAGAGATTCTTCACAAAAATCGAATTGAGAAATTGTTGGTGGTCGACGAGCACAATAATCTGAAGGGGCTGATTACGATCAAAGATATTGAAAAGATGAGAAAGTATCCTAATTCTTGCAAAGACTCCCTGGGTAGATTGAGGGTGGGGGCAGCGATTGGTCCAGGCAAGGATCGAGAGGCCCGGACAGAAGCCCTCGTTCGGGCAGGGGTAGATGTTTTGGTTGTGGATACAGCCCATGGGCATTCCAAAGATGTTTTGGAGGCGATTCGAGATATAAAGGAAAACTATCCTGATATCCAAGTCATTGGTGGAAATGTTGCCACCAAAGAAGGAGCCCTCGATCTCATCAAGGCAGGAGCAGATGCCGTCAAGGTCGGAGTGGGACCGGGTTCCATCTGTACCACCCGGGTGATTGCAGGAGTGGGGATTCCCCAACTCTCGGCCATTTTCGAGACTGCAGAGGTTTCGGAGAAAAATGGGGTTCCTATCATTGCCGATGGGGGAATCAAATTTTCCGGTGATATTACGAAGGCCCTTGCAGCAGGTGCTCATTCCGTCATGATTGGAAACCTATTTGCTGGAACCGATGAAACACCTGGAGAGATTGTTCTTTATCAAGGGAGGAGTTATAAAGTCTATCGGGGGATGGGATCTCTGGAAGCAATGAAAGAGGGAAGCAAAGACCGCTACTCCCAAGAAGGTGTGGAGAGCGAGTCCAAATTGGTTCCGGAAGGGATTGAAGGAAGGGTCCCTTACCGTGGAGCCCTTTCCTTTTGTATCCAACAACTCATTGGTGGTTTAAAGGCAGGGATGGGATATTTGGGGGCAAAAGACCTTCAGGATTTAAAGCGGAAAGCCACATTCATTCGAATCACACCCTCTGGGTTAAGGGAAAGCCATGTCCACGATGTCATCATTACTAAAGAAGCCCCCAATTACCGTTTGGAGTAGATCGGGTTAGAAGGGACAAGATTGAAAAAAGCAATTTTCATATTGATGGTTACCCTATTCACCCTTTTCTACTACGCAGGGGCATTGAGCAAGCAAGAGACCCTCCCTTTTTCTAAAGAGTTTTTTTCTGTCGAAACCTCACTTTCAGATCGGCTCTGGAGTTTTAAAAAGACCTCTCCTATAAACCCAAAAGAATTGGACCTGCTTTACCAGGTGAAACTGGATAAAGGTATTCGAAACATTCCACTCCTCTCCCTTCTTTTGATCCGGGAGTCTTCCCAAGCCATGGCGAGGGGAGAGTTAGATCAGGCCATAGAGATTATGCGATACTCCATCAAGTTCTCTCCTGATCTCCCTGAACCCTATTTTGCCATGGCCAAAATCCTCTGGCACCAGAGTCCCTTTCAACTCCATAAGATTCTTTATGAAATAGGAAAGGGAGAGATCGCCCAGATCAGTTATTACCCCACTTCACTAAAATTTTTTTACAATATGTTTTACATCTTATCCAACGCCCTCCTCATGGCTTTGATCATCTTCGGAATTATCCTTTTGGTCAAATACTTCCCCCTCTATTTTTATGATATTCGAAGGAATCTTACCCAAGAAATCACAAAACTCCTCCTCAACAGCATCAAAATTTTTATACTCTTTATTCCTTTTTTTCTCCGCCTGGATATCCTTTGGTCTCTCCTATACTGGTCTGTCCTTTTATGGGGGTATGTTAGCAAAAGGGAGAGGCAGTTGATTTTGATTTTTCTTATTGTTGTCGTCTACCTTCCCTTCTTCCTTCGGACCTCCTCCACTTTCTTAGATAGTCCTTCCTCCGACATTATTTTTGATCTCAACCAGGCCAACAACGAAGACTGGAATAAAACGACCGAGGAGAGGTTGAGAGCCTGGCTGGCCTCTTCACCCGATGACCCTGAGGTTCTTTTTACATTAGGTTTAATTGAGAAGAGGCAAGGCCGATATGCCCAGGCGGAGGAATTATATCGAAGGGCTCTCCAATCCGATGATAAATTCAGTGAGGGGTTTTCCAATATGGGCAATGTCTTTTTGGCCCAACGGAGGACTGACCTCGCCATCTCGGCTTACCAACAGGCCATTCATCTCTCTCCTGAAAAAGGTTCATATTATTACAACCTTTATCGAGCCTATTCCCAAGAGACCTTCCTCTCGAGTAAGATCGACCGGACCTTTCAGAAGGCAAGACAGTTGGACCCCAAGTTGGTCGATCATTATATGGCGATCGATTCCCCCAATATGAATCGGTTGGTGGTGGATGAGGTGCTAACCTCTCAACGATTATGGACAAGGTTTCTTAACCAATACATCGGAAAGGAAGGTCTTCTTTTCAGATTATTTAAGGCCTGGTTTGAGAGGATCCCATCCAGAGTCCCCCTTCTTGCTCCAATCCTCTTTTTGGGGTTTTTGATGGGAATGTCGAGATATGCACGAACCAAACGGTTTTTAACCCGTTGTCCCATGTGTGGAAGTCCAACCCACCGTTTCTATTTAGGGGAATCTGAACAAGAGTTTGTTTGCTTCAACTGTTATCGTATCTTCATTCAGAAAGAAAAACTTCACCCCAAGATCGCAGAGAAGAAATCCATTCAAGTTAAGACCTTTCAGAAGCAAAATCATCTCATTGGCCGTTTTCTCTCTTTCATTTTTGTGGGGTTCGCTTATGTCTGGGGAAGTCATCCCTTTCGAGGACTTCTGTTGCTATTTCTATTCTTCATTTTTATTTTAAGATTCTTCTATTGGGAGGGTGCGGTCCCATCCTTCCTCTTTCTCCCTTTTTCAACCTGGTGGAAGGCTGTGATTTGGGGTGTTCTTTTTATCCTTTTCTACTTCCTCTCCACTCGAAAAATCTTACGACTTAAACCCAAATTTGAAATGGAGGGATGAGGTTCAGGGAATGTCGTTTCCTTACATGAAAAATCATAAAATGGTGATTCGATGGCATTACAAGGAACTCTAAAAGATTTCAGCATTACAGAGATTATCCAATTGATTGGGCAACAACTCAAAACAGGGATTTTGAAAATACGCCGAGGGAAGAACCTCGCCGAAATCTATTTTGTCGATGGGATGATCGTCCATGTTTACTCCAATTACCGGGGTAAAAAAGACCTCATCGGAGAGATATTGGTAAAGGCCCAATTGATTACCGAAGAGCAATTGGAACGGGTGTTAAGAATACAAAAAGAGACACTCAAATATTTGGGAGAAATTCTTGTAGAGCTCAAACTTCTGACCAAGGAGGATGTGCTCAAAGTGATCTCCACCCAAATTTATGAGACGATCTATGACCTCTTCTGGTGGGAAGATGGGACATTCAATTTTGACCTGAAACTGGTGGAGAGCTATAAAAAGATCCCTTTTGCCCTTAGCACAGAACAAGTTTTACTGAACATCCTCCGCATGGTGGATGAATGGTCGGAGATCGAAAAGAAGATATTTTCCCCCCATTTAGTGTTCAAGAAAGTTCTTCCTATTGAGGCCAAGCCCTCTGAAGTACTCCCACAGCCATCTTATCTCAAAGAAAAAATGACCTCTGAACAGGAACTCATTTACAACCTGGTCGATGGGACCCGGACAGTCCAGGAGATCATCGACCGGAGTCTGTTGGGGAAGTTTAATGCCAGTGATATTCTGGTCGATCTTTTAGAGATGGGACTGATCGAGGTGGTTGGAATCAGGACCCCAAGCCTCGTTAAGAAAGTCAGGATGATCAATTTTAAAGAGGCCTTGGCCTTTGTCTATTATGGGGCTTTCCTAATCTTTCTCTTTTTAATTCTCATTTATTTTAAACCCAGTTTTATCCAGCATTTCTGGGAATCAAAGGTCGAACGCGTCAGGATCGAGGCCCCCACCCAATATGTCCACAGAGCCCAAATGAATCGAATCAAGAATGCCCTTGAGATTTATTATCTGGAGAAGGGGAAATACCCTTCTCAGTTAGAGGAATTGGTCTCTGCACAACTGCTTCGAAAGAGCGACCTCTTCTATCGAAAAGGGGTCTCCTATCAATACGAGTTGAAAGATGGTAGATATTTTTTAAAGCATTGAGGCCGAAGAAAGGTCCCTTTTTCAACTTCCCCTTTTTCCCTGATCAGAGAGCCAAAAAAGGTTATGGAAAACTCGTCTTCCTTTGACAAGGTCATCATTCTCGATTTCGGATCCCAATATACCCAGCTCATCGCAAGGAGGGTGAGGGAATATCAGATTTATAGCGAGATTCATCCTTATTCTATTGGGGTCGATAAGATTCGATCCCTAATGCCTAAAGGACTGATCCTCTCCGGAGGGCCAGCCAGTGTTTATGAAAAGGAGGCCCCTTGGTGTGACCCAAGGGTTTTTGAGATGGGAATTCCTATCTTAGGGATCTGCTATGGAATGCAGTTGATTGGCCACCAGTTGGGAGGAAGAGTCATCCCTTCCGAAAAAAGGGAGTATGGGAAAACGAAGTTGACCCTTGATCACGATGGAGAACTTTTCAAAGGGATTGGAAAGAAGGGAAGCCACTTTCAAGTCTGGATGAGCCATGGAGATCAACTCCATACCTTGCCTCCTGGATTTCAGGCTATTGGCCATTCAAGGAATACCCCCTTTGCTGCCATTGAGGATATTCGCCGAAAGATTTATGGCCTTCAGTTCCACCCAGAGGTTCACCATACCCAAAAAGGCACGGAGATGATTAAAAACTTTCTTTTCTCGGTCTGTGGATGTAGACGACTTTGGACGATGAATTCATTTCTGAAACAGAGCATCCTTGAACTGAGGGAAAAGATTGGATCCGAAAAGGTGATCTGTGCCTTAAGCGGGGGGGTGGATTCCACGGTGGTCGCTCTTCTGATTCATCGAGCGGTAGGCGATCGGCTGAAATGTATTTTTGTGAACAATGGTCTCCTTAGAAAAGGAGAGGCCTCTCAGGTCATTCACCTCTTTCGTCAACACTTCCAAATCCCTTTGATCGATGTCGATGCAGAAGCCCACTTTTTAAATGCCTTAAGGGGAGTGGTCGATCCTGAGGAGAAGCGAAAGAGGATTGGGAAGAAGTTTATCTCCATCTTTGAAAGGGAAGCACGTAAGATTGGGGGAGTGAAATTTCTGGCTCAAGGAACACTCTACCCAGATGTGATTGAAAGTACCTCCTTGAAAGGCCCCTCTGTAACCATTAAAAGTCATCATAATGTAGGCGGGTTACCTGAAAAGATGAAATTAAAATTGGTGGAACCTCTGAGGGAACTTTTTAAAGATGAAGTGAGGAAGTTGGGAAAGGTCTTAGGTCTTCCTGATGAAGTGAATAACCGTCAACCCTTTCCAGGTCCAGGACTGGCTATTCGGATTATCGGGGAAGTTACGAAAGAGAGGTTGGAGATTTTGAAATCAGCCGATGAGATCGTCATGGAGGAGATGCGAAAATGGAATTGGTTGGACCAGGTTTGGCAATCCTTTGCTATTTTACTGCCTATCAAAACGGTTGGGGTGATGGGAGACGAGAGGACTTACGAGAATGTCATTGCCTTGAGGGTGGTGAAAAGTCAGGATGGAATGACCGCGGATTGGGTCCGTCTACCCTATAACCTCTTAGAACACCTTTCCAGCCGAATCATCAATGAGGTCAAAGGCGTCAATCGGGTGGTTTACGATATCAGTTCAAAACCACCGAGCACGATTGAATGGGAATAAAGAAGGGAAATATGGAACAGGCCGAATTTGTTCATCTCCACCTCCATAGCCAATATAGCCTACTGGATGGCGCCATTCGCTTTGAAGAACTCTTTGAGATGGCCAAAAGATATCGAATGAGGGCCTTAGCCCTGACCGACCATGGAAACATGTTCGGGGTCATTGAGTTTTATCAAATGGCGATTAAATATGGGATCAAACCTATTGTAGGGTGCGAGGTCTATGTGGCCCCGAATAGCCGATTTGAAAAGAAAGGGGTGGACTCTGGAGAGGGGGCCTATCATCTCACGCTCTTAGTCAAAAATCGGACAGGCTATTTTAACCTTATCAAACTGGTAAGCCTGGCCTATCTTGAAGGGTTTTACTATAAGCCCAGGGTGGACAAGCACCTCCTAACCCAATATAACGAAGGCCTGATTGCGCTCAGTGGTTGTTTAAAGGGTGAGGTTGCAGTTTATGCCGGCAGGGGGGACATGCGAAGGGCCATCCAGGTGGCAGAAGAGTACAAAAAGATATTTGATCGAAATCGGTTCTATATAGAAATTCAAAACAATGGTATAGAGAATCAACTTCTTCTTAACGAACGACTCCTTGAAATCAGCCATCAATGCTCCCTCCCCTTTGTTGCAACCAACGATTGCCACTATCTTCGACGGGAAGAGGCCCGTGCCCACGAAGTTCTCCTTTGCATCCAGACAGGTAAGACCCTTCAGGACTCCGATCGGATGAAGTTTTCATCCGATCAGTTTTATTTTAAATCCCCTGAAGAGATGGCCAAACTCTTTGCGGATCGACCGGAGGCAATCTCCAATACCCTTGAGATTTCGGACCGGTGCAACCTTGAACTAAAATTTGAGGAAAAACATATCCCGAAGATTTCTGTTCCTGATGGAGAGACCTTGGACAGCTATCTGGAGAAACTTGCGCGGGAGGGATTGGAGAGAAGGTTAACCTCCTATGGGAAAGGAGATCTTCAAAAATTCTCCCATTACTGGGCGAGACTTGAAGAGGAACTGAAGATTATTAAATCCATGGGCTACTCAGGGTATTTTTTAATCGTTGCGGATTTCATTAATATGGCCAAACGAAGAGGGATTCCGGTAGGTCCGGGGAGAGGGTCAGCGGCAGGAAGTCTGGTTGCCTACGCCCTGAACATTACGGATTTAGACCCGATTGAGTATGATCTAATTTTCGAAAGATTCCTCAACCCTGGAAGAAAGAGCAGTATGCCCGATGTCGATGTAGACTTCTGTATGGAGGGGAGGAATGAGGTGATCCAGTATGTGATGGATAAGTATGGAAAAGAGAATGTGGCTCAAATCATCACTTTCGGAAAGATGCAGGCAAGAGCAGTCATCCGAGATGTGGGCCGAGTGATGGATATGCCCTATTCAGAAGTAGATCGAATTGCTAAACTCATTCCGGGTACCCTGAACATCACCCTCGATCAGGCCTTACAACAAGAACCCCAACTGAAAGAGTTGATCCGGAGGGACCCGCGAGTGGAATCTCTCTTTGCCATTGCAAAGTCATTGGAAGGGTTGAACCGACATGCCTCGACCCATGCTGCTGGCGTGGTCATCTCCAACAAGTCCTTGATGGAATATCTTCCCCTTTATAGGGGTCAGAACGGGGAGGTGATGACCCAATATTCCATGAAGGATGTTGAAAGGATTGGTTTGGTGAAGTTTGACTTTTTGGGTCTAAAGACCCTCACCGTGGTTGACCAGACGATCCGATGGATTGAGAAGGGGAGGGGGGTTAAGATTGACCTTTCCAAAATCCCTTTAGATGATCCAAAGACGTTTTCCCTTCTATCTTCCGGCTCAACCCTTGGCATCTTCCAACTCGAAAGTTCTGGAATGAAAGATCTTCTGGTCAAATTAAAACCTGAGAATTTTAAAGAGATCATTGCCCTGGTCGCGCTCTATCGTCCAGGGCCGATCAAAAGTGGTATGGTGGAGGAATTTATCAAACGAAGACATAACAAAATTCATATCCGATATGAGATTCCAGAACTGAAGGAGATCTTGGAAGACACCTACGGGGTGATTGTCTATCAGGAACAGGTGATGCGAATTGCAAGCTCACTGGCCAACTTCAGTTTAGAGGATGCGGATATCCTTCGGAGGGCCATGTCGAAAAAAGATCCGAAGGAGATGGAGATGCAGAAGGAGAAGTTTATCCAGGGAGCGAAGAAAAACCGAATCCCTCTGGCTAAGGCGGAGAAGATCTTTGATCACATGTCTAAATTTGCGGAGTATGGGTTTAATAAATCTCACAGTGCTGCCTATGCCTTGATCGCCTACCAGACCGCCTATCTAAAGGCCCATTATCCCATTGAATTTATGGCCGCCTCCCTCACCAGTGAAGTTCAGAATGCGGATAAGATCGTAAAATATATTGCCGAGTGTCGGGAGATGGGTATTGATATCCTCCCTCCAGACATCAACGAGAGTTTCAGGGATTTTACAGTCGTTGGGAACCAGATCCGATTTGGACTGGCTGCGGTGAAGAATGTTGGCGATGCTGCGATTGAGGCCATCCTCACCGAAAGGGAAGAGAGAGGGAAATATAAATCCCTTTCAGATTTCTGCCTGAGGGTCGATTTGCGAAAAGTGAATCGAAGGGTGATCGAAAGCCTGATTAAATGTGGAGCGTTTGACTTTTCAAAGGTATATCGTTCCCAGATGTTGACCGTGTTGGGGGAACTTCTCGAAAAGTCCCAGTGGTCGCACCGAAAGAGAGAGGAGGTTCAACTCAGTATGTGGGCTCCCTCCAAAGAGGAAAGAATGGAGCGATATCCAGACATCGATGAATTTCCAGAAGACCAACTGATCTCTTTTGAAAAAGAGACGATTGGATTTTACATCTCCCGTCATCCCTTAACTCGTTATCAAGAAGAGATTAAGAAATTTACTGATCAGGATACCTCAACCCTTTCCCATTTACCCAATGGTTCTGAAGTAAGACTGTGCGGATTAGTGAGCGGTCTAAAGGAGATTGTGACAAAGAAAGGGGACCGAATGGCCTTTTTAACCCTGGAAGATCTGAAAGGGTTTGTCGAAATCATCCTCTTTCCCGAAATCTTTAAATCCTCAATAGATTGTTTGAGAGGAGGGACCCCTATTTTTGTTCGAGGAACTCTCGACCTCTCTGAAGATCAGGCTAAGATTAAGGGGACAGAAATTCGACCGCTTTCGGAAATCTCTCTGGCCTCCTCTCCAACCCTTCATTTGAGAGTTCCTATTGTTTTGTTAAAAAAAGGACAGTTGGAGCAATTGAGGGAGATTTTTTTAGAGCATCAAGGGTCTACCCCTATATTCCTCCATTTTATGGATCAAGATCAACAGGAGATCATTATCGCCCCCTCTGAGGTTTACCGAGTGGATCCTTCTCCCTCCTTTCAGAGTAAGGTTAAAAACCTTTTAGGAAGGGCTGAGCTCTCCTTAGAATAGATAGGTATGGACGATGGTCAAACACTACCTCGATTTTGAAAAACCGATCATCGAATTAGAGAGAGAGATCGAGCATCTCAAGAGATTCTCAAAGGGGAAGTTTCTCCACCTTGACGAGCAATTAAAACATCTTGAAGAGAAGCTTCATCGGATCCAGAAGGAGATCTTTTCAAATTTAACAGGCTGGCAGATCACCCAACTGGCCAGGCATATCGATCGACCCAGAACCTCCCATTACCTTTCCACGATTTTTGAAAACTTTATTGAACTTCATGGAGATAGAGCCTACGGAGATGACCCAGCCATCATCGGGGGAATCTCAAAATTTAATGGAAGATCAGTCATCTGCATCGGGCATCAGAAAGGAGCGGATGCCAAGGAGATGGTTTACCGAAATTTTGGTATGCCCCATCCTGAAGGATATCGGAAGGCCTTACGATTGATGAAGATGGCCGAGGATTTTCAAAAACCCATTATCACGTTGATCGATACTCCGGGGGCATATCCTGGGATAGGGGCTGAGGAGAGGGGACAGGCGGAGGCCATTGCCCGAAACTTAAGGAGTATGGTTTCCCTTCGAACCCCTATTCTTACCCTGGTGATTGGAGAAGGAGGCAGTGGAGGGGCATTGGCCATTGGGATTGGGGATCGCATTTTGATGCTTGAATATTCGATCTACTCAGTGATTTCTCCCGAAGGGTGTGCGGCTATCCTCTGGAAGGATGGAAGGAAGGGAGAAGTGGCGGCCGACTCTCTGAGATTGACCGCACGAGACCTTTACCAATTGGGGGTAATCGATGAAGTCATCCCCGAACCCTTGGGAGGGGCCCATCGAGACCCAAAGGCTATGTCTGATATTTTAAAGGAAGCGGTAGAGCGAAATTTAAGAAAGATTGAAGAGATGGATATGGATGAACTGTTGAAGGTGAGATACGAGAAGTTTCGGAAGATGGGAACGTTTATTGAGAATAATGGAAGATAAAATAGAGATTTCATAAAATCCATAAGGTTACGATGCCAGGAAAGATTCAGGTTCTTCCAGAATCGATTTCAAAAGCGATTGCAGCAGGAGAGGTGGTAGAAAGGCCTGCTTCAGTGATAAAGGAGCTGATGGAGAATTCCATCGATGCGGGAAGCACGGAGGTCATTGTAGAATTGAAGATGGGAGGTCTCGATTTCATTCGAGTCCAGGACAATGGGGAGGGGATTGAACCCGAAGATCTCCCACTGGCGCTTCAACGATATGCGACCAGCAAGTTGAAAAGACTGGAGGATCTTTACAACATTACCACCTTAGGGTTCAGAGGGGAAGCCCTTCCCAGTATTGCATCCGTCTCCAAGATGACGATAAAGACACGGGTCAAAGATTCTATCCACGGAACAAAAGTCTTATGTGAGGGAGGGGTCATCAAAAATATCTCAACGGTTGGTTGTCCAGTGGGGACAGAGATAGAGGTCCACCATCTCTTTTATAATGTCCCGGTCAAAAGGAAGTTTTTAAAATCCATCCCTACTGAACTTCGCCAGTCTTTAAACCATTTCCTCAAATTGAGCCTCTCTCACCCTAACCTTTCTTTTAGGCTGATTCATGAGGGGCGAATCCTTCAAGACCATTTGGAAACAGACTCTTTAAGGGTACGAATCGAATCGGTTTTGGGGAGGGAGGCCTGGGAGCAAATGAGACCTTTTGAATTTGAAGATGGAGAGATCAAAGTCTCTGGATATGCAAGCCTCCCCACTTTTTCAAAAAGGACTTCCGATGGAATCTATCTCTATGTGAACCAACGGGGAATCAGGGATCGAGTTCTCTACAAGGCCATCCTTGACGCCTATCGACATCTCCTGCCTGGGGTGAGGTATCCTATGGTCGTTCTTTTCATTTCTCTTCCTCCTTCAGGAGTA
>Ga0185342_1000399_pt1 | contig 22560 bp, 18 predicted proteins | sample ConPoolayeEmetaG_FD_128045 | JGI IMG/M metagenome (GOLD analysis project Ga0185342, IMG submission 128045) | Hot spring microbial mat communities from California, USA to study Microbial Dark Matter (Phase II) - Cone Pool mat layer E metaG... ...
CCACAATGTTAAAAATAATCTTTTCCTCATCCATAATTGTTAATCCATCTATTAAAAAATCTGGATTAAATGCAATTTGTATTGCCTCTTGCCCATAACTTATCTCAAAATCCTCTACCGCACTACCGGTTTCTCGAATATTCATTGAAACTATTAATCTTCCCTTTTCAAAATCTAGTTTTATTGGTACATTATCCTGTGCAATCGAAGACACTCTTTTAATTACTTCTAATATAATATTTTTGTTTATTATAATACTATGATTAAAATCTTGTGGTATTAATTTTTCATAATCAGGAAACTTTCCAGATAGTATCCTTGAGACAACCATTGTTTTGTTTTCTTCTTTGTTATCTTTGTCGTCTTTGTTGTTTTCATCTGTTAATAAAAAACTAATTTGATTTTCTTCAATGTTGATTTCAATTTCATTGTTTTTAAGATCACTTTTTGCAATAGTATCTAAAACCCTCTCAGGAACGACTACTTTAATAGAACCACCCTCACTAGAAGCTTTTTTGATTAATGCTTCACCCCCAGCAACAGCAAGTCTATAACTGTCTGTTGCTGCCATTTTTACATAATTATTACTTATGTCTATCAATATTCCAGTTAACATTATTCTGCTTTCATCCATAGACCGTGATTTTTGTACTTTAGAAACTAACGTTTTAAAAAGATTAAAATTAATTTTCAAAGACTTTGTTGACTTTATTTCAGGAAACTGCGGATACTCTTCAACTGGAAAAGTGTTTAATTTAAAATTTGCTTTTTGACATGTTAGGCTTAACTCATTAGTATCTTGTAAAAATTCAATATCAACTTTAGCTTCAGGAAAACTACGCAAAACATTTATTAATATTTTTGATGGTATGACTACTTTACCATCACTTTCTACTTTTACTTTTATAAAACTTTTAATGCTTGTCTCTAAATCAGTACCATAAATATTTAACATATTATCTTTTTTAGAACTTTCAAGCATTATTCCGCTTAAAATAAAGTTGGATACTTTTGGTGACATTGCTTTATTAATAAACATTATTTTATTTAATATTTCATCACGTGTGGTTTGAATTTTCATATGTAAAGCCTTTCTTTTTATGTTTATTTACTTATTCTTTGTTATTTAAACTAATTTAGTTTAATTTAATTTAGTTTAATTTTAGTTTAATACAACTTTATGTAACCTTTTATTCATTTTAATATTTTTAACTTGTAATATTATATTATAATATCAACGTTTAAGCATTATAAATTATGAAAATATAAATTAATTTACTTACTATAATTAATAAATAAATTAATATATTAATAAAGATATTAATAATATAGCTGTTAATAATGTTAACAACTTAAATTTTAATAGTTTTTTAAACTGAAAATAAATGAAATTAGGAAATTCTTTATGTTAAAAACTTTGTTAATAATTGTGTAAAATTATTTTTTTAAAATTATAATAATAAAAAATAAAAAATTATAAACAAAAAAAGAATGTTATTAACAAAGTTATAAACAAAAAATAAATAAAATTTAAAAAATTATAAAGATTTATAAAATTATATATATCCAATAAAATTTTATATAAATTGATATTAAATTGATACCAAGTAAATTGAATAATCAAGAGTAAATTTAATAGTAAATTTAAATTTAAATTAAATAGTATAAATAATAAATTAAATTTAAATTAAATTGAAGATTTTATTCTATTTGTTAGTTCTTGAACTTGTTTGTATATATTGCCTTCAATGGATATTTTTTCACTAATCTTTGAAATAGCATATAATACTGTAGTATGGTCTCTGTTTCCAAAAAATTTACCGATAGTTGGTAATGACTCATTTGTTAGCTCTCTACATAAATACATGGCAATTTGCCTTGCGTGTGCAATATATTGACTTCTTTTACTGCTTACTAGAATATTTACAGGTATTGAAAAATATTTTGACACTTCTTTTATTATTTGCTGGCTGTTAATTTTATATTCAACATCTAATGGTATCATATCTTTTAATACATTTTTAGCTATTTCAATTGTGGGTGGGACATTATTAATATTTGAAAATGCAACCACTCTAGTTATTGCACCTTCTAATTCTCTTATATTAGATGAGATTTTTTCAGCAATTAAATTAATTATATCGTCGCTTACATTTAAATTTTCCCGCTCACAATATTTTTTTAATATTGCTGTTCTTGTTTCAAGGTCTGGGGGCTTGATGTCTGTTACAAGTCCCCACTCAAATCGTGAACGAAGCCTGTCTTCCAGTGTTGATAAGTCTTTTGGAGACCTATCACTTGACAAAACAATTTGTTTATTTGTACTGTGCAGTGCATTAAAAGTATGAAAAAATTCTTCTTGGCTTGCTTCTTTATCTTCTAAAAACTGTATATCATCTACTAATAAAACGTCATTATTTCTGTAACTTTCTTTAAATGCAATGACATTTTTATATCTTAAAGCATTTATAAAATCATTTAAAAATTTTTCTGCTGAAACATATTTTACAACTTTATTTGGGTAAAGGTTTAAAACATACTGTCCAATTGCATGTAATAAGTGCGTTTTTCCAAGGCCTACACCGCCATAAATAAATAAAGGATTATAGGCCTTTCCAGGCTTTTCACTTACTGCAAGAGTAGCAGAATAAGCAAACCTATTGCTGTTGCCCACAACAAAAGTATCAAATGTATATTTAGGATTGAAATTAATAAGATGTGAACTGCTTTTTAAAGAATCATTTTTATGTACAAAAGATTTCTGTTCATTACTTTGTTTACTTAAAATACCTGCTTCAACAATTATTTTTATTTTTGCAGATGGATTTATATTTTTATGGATAGCTTCTAAAACCGTATTCATATGACGTGTTTCAATCCACTCTTTGGCAAAATGACTATTAACAGAAATAGTAAAAGTGTTTTTTTTAAAATAAATTGGTCTAATTGGTTCAAACCAAGTTTTAAAAGTTGCCGTATTAACAGATTTTTTAATGTCTGACAAAACAGCTTCCCAAATATCATTTATATCATTTTCTTTTGGTGGTATGTCGTTCATAATAACTATATTAAAAACTATTTAAATAATATTCAAGGTATTTTTTTCCCAATGCAGTAATTTTTCTTTTTCCGGAACCAGTAGTTTCTACTAGTTTTATACTTTCCAAAAAAACAAGTTCTCTATATGAAGTTGAAAGGCTAAAATTTAGTTCTTTTGCAATTTTAGCTGGACCTAATTCTTCTAATTCCAAAATTAAAGACAGTATTTTTTTCTGCCTAATAGAAAGCTCTGCTGGCAATAAATCATCTACAATATTTTTTTCTTTTATGTTTTTGTTGTCTAAGTTTTGTAATTTTGAGTTTTTTTGTGCAGAGTTTTTTAGATTTATTAAGTCATCTTCTTGTTCTGGATCTTGTTCTGTATCTTGTTTTATAATTGCGTTTTTATCTAAATTTTTTAAAAAAGAATTCGAGTTATTAGATGTCTTATTTTCTAAGATATTAATTTTGTTGTTTAAATTTAAGTTTATTTTACTGTTAAAACTACGGTTTGTTGTATTTAAAAAAGAATTTTCATGTAGATTATTTTTAGAAGTGTTGTCAAATCCAGAGCCCTTAACAACATTATAATTAATAGCAGAAGTAGTATTACTAGCAAAGGCAGTATCAGAATTATAATTAGCATTAACACCAGAATCAATATCAGCAGTAGAATCAGTGCTAACAGTTGTATTTGAATTTATATTTGCAGTATCATTAATAATATTATTAGTATCATTTAGTTTATTAATATAGTTAATTTTGTTTTTGTTATTTATTTTTAAAGAAACAACTGTTCCTTGTAGTAAATTGTCTTTAATTTCAATTGCCCCACCAGAAAAAGTAATAGTTTCTCTAACTATAGGAAGCCCAGAGCCAACACCCCTAATATACTTTTTCATTTCTTGTGTAGCTGATGAAAAACCAGGTAAAAATGCTTTTTCTTTATCAGATATACCAGGACCATGATCAGAGATTATTATTGTATTTCCACTATCCATAATGGAAACAGTACAATCTTTAAAATTAGCATGAATTAAATTTTCAACAATTTCTTTTAGAATTGTAAAAGGCATTTTTCCACCAAGTTCGTGAGAAAAAGAATAAATCTTTTGTGGAATTTCATTTAAGAAGTCTTCTATAGTGTTATAAGTAAAATCAATTATCCTTGGAATACTTTTTAAATTATCATAAATAGCTATTCGGCAAAAGATGGGAAAAACACAACCCAAAGAATTATTGTAAATAGGTTTTTTATTTTCAATATTTAATTCAGACTGGTTAATTGAAGATAAGCTTATTTTATCTTGAAGTATTTGATGTTTAAAAAAATTATTTAAATTTTTATTAGAACAGCTGGTTTCTGAATCTGATTTTAAATTTTGATTACTTTGAAAATTATCCATTGTAAAAAAAAATAAATAAGATATTGAAAAAATTATTATTAACTTAAAAAAAAGAAATTAAAATAAACAGAAAATAATTTAAATAAATTTATTATACTTTAAATAATAAATAAGCTTTTAATTTGTTAAAAAAGGACGTTAACAAAATTATTGTTAATGATTATAGTAAAGAAATAGATAATTATCAATTTAATTTTTTTCAAAATTTTTCATTTCAAAAAGTTTTTAACAATTAAAATTATTAAATTTTATGTTTAAAAATAATTATATTAATTTTATATTGAATGTAATTACAGAGATATTTTTTAAGTTATTAACAGAGTTTTCCACAGTTGTGGAAAACTGTTAATAACTAATTGATAATTTTTGTTAATTAATATAAGCTTATGTTAAAAAGAGCAAAAATATAAGCCAAACATTTTAAATTTTTTAATAAACAAAACAAGTGTTTGTGAGTAAATTGTCAAATATATATAAATATTTATTTAATATTTAATTGTATAACATTATAATATTAATAAATAGTATTAATAATCAGATCTTAATATCTAAAGATTTATATTATTAATATTAAATAATTTTAATTGCCCCCAGAAGCTAAATGTTTCTTGATATGTTATAAATATAAATGTATAATTTAAGTTTTAATCAGAGTAATTAATATTTACAAAGTATAATATTTAAACAAACTGTTACAAATTAAAAAAAATTTTAGAATTTAAGATTATAAATGTTAAATTTGGTATTAATTGTTAGTTTTAAAGAGTGAAAGAAGAGGAAAAAAATGAAAAGAACTTTTCAACCGAATCAAAGAAGAAGAAAAAAAACTCATGGATTTAGAATAAGAATGCAAACCAAAGGTGGAAGAAAAATAATTGCAAATAGAAGAAGAAAAGGTAGGAAAAGATTAACTGCTTAAAAAATGCAATAAAAACATTTGAAACAATTAAAAGTAAAAAAGACTTTCAATTGATATTTAAAAAAGGTAAGAGTGTTGATTGTGAATATTTTAAAGTTTTTGTGCTGATAAAAAAAAAAGAAGTTCCTAATATTGATGAAACAATAATTCGATTAGGTTATATAATAAATAAAAAGATAGGAAGTTCTGTAATTAGAAATAAAATAAAAAGAAGATTAAAAGAAATAATAAGAAATTACAAAAAAAATGTAATAAAAAACGATGGGTTTGATATTGATATTTTAATTATTGTAAAAAAAGAAATACTGCTCTTAAATTATAATCTGTTGGGAGTTTTATTATGTAAATATATAGAAAGTATAATAGAAAATTTTAAAAAATCAGATTTGAAATAGTGAAATAAAGATAAAGATAATATGAATAAAGTAAAAATTTATATAAAAACATCTATAATAAAAGTATTAAAGTTATATAAAAAATTTATCTCGCCTTTACTTCCTAAAAGTTGTAAATTTGTTCCAACATGTTCTGAATATGCAGTTGATGCTATTATAAAGTATGGGATTTTTAAAGGGTTAATAAAATCTATTTATAGAATTTTAAGATGTAACCCATTTAATAAAGGCGGTCATGATCCTGCTTAAAATTTTTTTAGTAAAATTTGGAGGTAAAAAAATTTGAGTCAGTTATTAAATATATTAAGACCAATTCAAAGTGGAATAGAATATGTTATAATTTTTTTATACAATCATATAGTCGCAAATTATGGCATAGTAATAATTTTATTAACAATAATAGTTAGAATTGTATTGACGCCATTAACGTTATCTCAAACAAGATCAATGGCTAAAATGCAAAAGCTGCAACCACAGCTGCAAGAACTTCAAAAAAAATATAAAGACGACAAACAAAAACTTCAACAAGAAACGATGGAATTCTATAGAAAAAATAATGTTAATCCCCTATCTGGTTGTTTACCACTTTTATTACAATTGCCAATTTTTTTTGCATTATTTCAAGCACTTAGAATGCCATCACAAATTGTAACAAACGTATTAGGTTCCCCATTTATACCGGTTTACTTATTTGGAAATATAAAAAATTTTTTAATAAACCTTCCAAATCCAAATTTTAATTTTTTATGGATGAATTTAAATGAAAGAGACCCATATTTTATACTTGTTATATTAATGGTTGCAACAATGTTTATATCAACAAAAATGACAACCACTGATCCTAAGCAAGCAATGATAACATATCTTATGCCAGTAATATTTGGAGTAATTTCTTGGAGTTTACCATCAGGCATACTTGTGTATTGGATTACAACAAACATATGGTCTATAGGCCAACAATGGATAGTAAATAAAATAATAAAAAAAGAAGTAAATAAACAAGAACAAAAAGCAACCTCGCTACAAAGTACTGTTCAACAATCTGCAATAAGTCCACAAACAGCTGAATTAATTAAAAAAAAGAAAAAAAGAAAAAAGAAAAAGTAAATAGAAATAGCAAAATCGATTATAATATAAGTAACTAATAAAAAAGCAAAAATTTTTTAAAATACTTTATTATGGAAAAATTTAAAATTATAAAATTTTAAGATAATTTAACATTATGAGGTGATAAAATTGTCTTATAATGAAGATGAAAAGATAAATGGTGAAAAAGATGCATTAGATTCATTTATTTTATCACTGGAAGAAGATCAAGAAGAAGAAAAAGAAAAGACGGTAAAAAAAGAATCAAATATAAAAAATTATAATAAATTTGATAACCGGAAAGAGAGAGAAAAAGATAAAGCTAAAGAAATAATAAAAAACAAAAACTTAAATGAAAAAGAATTTCATAAATTAGATAAGAAAGAAGTAGATATAAAATTTAATGAAAAGAAAAAAATAATAGAAGATATTTTAAAAAGTATAATAAATAGAATAGTTATTAATGATGGAATAAAGATTGAAATACAGGAAAACAGAGTAAATGTTAATGGTGATAACTTATCAATAGTTATTGGTAAGAAAGGTAAAAATTTAGAAGCAATTGAGTATATTGTAAATTTGATTTTAAGAAGAAAAAAGGTTATAGAGGGTAAAATAATATTAGATATAAAAAATTACAGAAAAAGACAATTAAAAAAATTAAAAGAAAAAGCAAAAAAAATTGCGGAAAAAGTTATAAAGGAAAATAAAAAAATTTCATTAAAACCAATGACAGAAAATGAAAGAAAAATTATTTATAATTTATTATCGGAAATAAAAAAAATAAAAGTTTTTAGTAAGAATGAAGATAAAAACAAAAAAATAATAGTTTGTCCTGCAGTAAATAAAGAATAAAAAAAATAAAAAAAAGAAAAAAATCAATATTGGTTTAACTCCAATATTGATTTTTTTTATTTCATGTGCTTAATAAAAATTGTTAAATTAAATTTTTAAAAAATAAATTTAGAAAATAATTAACAAGAAAGGAAAATAATAATTAAATTATGATTAATATTATATACGAAAGCAATAAAGACACAATTGCTGCAATAGCTACAAAATTAGGAGAAGCAGGAATTGGAATAGTAAAAATCAGTGGAGACGATGCAATTAAAATTGCAGAAAAAATATTTAAATCAAAAAATAATATAAAAGTAAGGGATATGAAATCATATAGTATGAATTATGGTTTTGTGGTAGATGAGAATAAAAATATTGTAGATGAAGTAATTTTAACTATAATGAAAAAACCAAAATCTTATACGCGAGAAGATGTAATTGAAATAAATTGTCATGGTGGAGTAGTTGCAACAAAGAAAGTTTTAGAATTGTGTATTAATAACGGTGCAAGGTTAGCAAATCCTGGTGAGTTTACAAAGAGAGCTTTTTTAAACGGAAGGATTGATTTAACTCAGGCAGAAGCTGTTATAGATATTATAAACGCAAAAACTGACAAAAGTTTAATATTAGCAGCAAGAAATTTAAATGGGTCAGTTAAAAAGAAAATAGAAGAATTAAGAAATAAACTGCTAGATATAATCGTAGAATTAGAAGCATCAATAGATTTTATAGAAGAAGATCTAGAAATTACACCATACGATGAATTGAAGAAAAAAGTAGTTGAGATTTATAAAGATGTAAAAATATTGATTGAAGATGAAAAAAAAGGAGAAATAATAAAAAATGGTATAAAAATATCTATTGTTGGTAAGACTAATGTTGGAAAATCAAGCTTATTAAATGCATTAGTAAAAAAAGAAAAAGCTATTGTCACCCATATTCCAGGAACAACAAGGGACGCAGTAGAGGAATTATTTTATTTAAAAGGTATCCCAATTGTTTTTGTAGATACTGCAGGAATTAGAGAAGCAAAAGGTATAATTGAAAAAATTGGAATAGAAAAAACTATAAGTCATATAAATGAGTCTGATCTAGTATTAATGGTTGTTGATTATAATAAAAAACTAAATGTAAAAGATTTTGAAATATTGGAAAAATTAAATGATAAAAAAATAATATTATGTGTTAATAAAATAGATTTAAAGAAAAGAATAGATATTGAGAAAGTAAAAAAATATAAGAATATTAAAAGTATAGTTGAAATATCTGCAAAAAAGTTAATGAATTTAGAATTACTAGAAAAAGAAATAGAAAAAAATATTGATGATGAAATTAATATAGATTTCAATGAAAAAATAATTGTAAACGAAAGGCATAAAAATGTTTTAAAAGAAGTATATGCTTGTTTAAAAAATTCCATAAGTGCTATGGATAAAAAAATGTCTGAGGAGTTTCCATTATCTGATTTAAGGATTGGTTATGAATTATTAGGTGAAATTACAGGACAAAAAATTAATGATGAAATTTTAGAAAAAATATTTGAGAAATTTTGTATTGGAAAGTAATAAGAATATATAAAGTTTATAAAAATTAAAATTAAGTATACGCCAAAAAACAATAAGTTAATTGAAAATGGCGTAAAGGAAATAATATAAAATGTTTCACGTGAAACATTATAAAATAAAAAGATATTTAAATTAATATAATTTATTGTTAATTTTATTTGGTCCAAAAAATTAATAAACAAATAAATAATTTATATATAAATTATTTCTTAGCGAAATTTTTATAGAATATAAAGTCATAATTCTTGGGTAATAAGGGATAATTTTTATAAACTAAATAAGAAAACAAAAAAATATATAATGAAAAGTTTATTGTTAGTAAGTAAGATTAATAGTTAAAATAAATTGAAATTTATGTATTTACAGTTTAATTATTAATATTTTGAAAAATAATGTTAATAGTTTGGAGAAAAATTGCTGAAATTTAATGTAAATGAATATAGAATAAACTATTTTACCTAAATATAAGTTAGAATAATGTCATAAGTAAAAATATATAAGAATTTAAGTAATGATTTTAGTATTTTTTATTTATAATTTTTTATAGTTATATGAAGGTAGTTTAGATGTATCATTAAAAAATCAAAAAAATTATTTTAGAAATTAGAAAAAATGTTTTAAAAAAAATGAAAAAAAATAATAGTGTAAAAGATGTTATTTGTGAAAATGATAAATATTATGAATATGATGTAGTAGTTATAGGTGCTGGTCATGCTGGATGTGAAGCAGCATTAGCTTCTGCTAAAAATTCTGTTAAAACACTTCTTATCACAATTAATCTTGATAGCATAGCCTTAATGCCTTGTAATGGGGCTATTGGTGGCCCTGGGAGGGGTCAATTAGTTAGAGAAATTGATATATTGGGTGGAGAAATAGGGAAAAATACTGATAGGAATTTTATTCATTCAAGAATTATAAATACTTCTAAAGGTCCAGCACTAAGAACAATAAGAGCAATAGTAGATAAAAAAAGATATTTATTAGATATGAAAAGAATTTTAGAAAATCAATTAAATTTAGATATTAAACAAGGTTTAGCAACAGGTATTGAAAAAGACAAAAATATATATTTAATCAAAATTAATGATGGAACAATATATAAAACTAAATCAGTTGTAGTTACGACTGGTACTTTTTTACGCGGAAAGATATTTTGGGGAAAATATGAATTAAATGCTGGCAGGTTAGGTGAAATAAATTCAGTCAAATTAGCTCAGTCATTAGAAAAACTGGGATTTGAATTTAGTAGATTAAGAACTGAAACCCCACCGAGAGTAGATAAAAAAAGTGTTTATTTACATGAAATGAAAGTTCAAAAATTTGATAATAATCCAAAATATTTTTCCTTTGAGAAAGATATTGAGAGTAATTTACAAGTAAAAAGTCAAACTGATGTATATATTACCTATATTGATAATGATTGTATCAATTATATTTTAGATAATATAGAAGAAAGCTCTATTTTTTTAAAAAGTCTTGAGTCAAATAACCCAAGGTATTGTCCATCTATTGAAGATAAAGTTTTGCGATTTCCTTATAAGAAAAGACACATTGTTTTTATTCAACCTGAGGGTAATGACACAAATGAGGTTTATTTGCATGGATTGTTTACTACATTATCTGAAGAAATTCAAGAAAATATTATTCATAGAATAAAAGGACTTGAAAATGCAATAATTACTAGACCTGGATATGGAGTTGAATATGATTATTTAAAGCCTTTTCAAATTAAAAGTACTCTTGAAAGTAAAAGCCACAAAGGTTTATTTTTTGCAGGACAAATTAATGGTACTACTGGTTATGAAGAGGCAGCAGCTCAAGGAATAATTGCAGGCATTAATGCTTCACTTTTTGCAAAAAACAAGAAGCTAATTTCAATAAATAGAGAAGATGGCTATATAGGTGTGTTAATTGATGATATTGTTACAAAGGGTGTTACTGAACCATATAGAATGTTAACTTCACGAAATGAATTTAGATTATTTCACAGGCATGATAATGCAGATTTTAGAATGTTAAGTTATATTAAGAAAATTAATTTAGATAAAAAAGTAAAATATATTGAAGAAAAATATAAGAAGATAAATTCTGCTTTTAATTTAATAAAGAAAAGTAAATATTATACTAACAAGGAAATGTTAGAAAAAATAAAACAAGATAAAATAACAGCAGTTGAAGTTGATAGAATAAAAAAGGATTTTGGGTTAAACCAAGTAGAGTATGAAAGTTTAATTATAAATATAAAATATGAACTGTATTTTAAAAGAGAATTAGAAAGAATAAATCAGTTAAAAATGGATTATGATTTAGCTATACCTGAAAATATTAATTACGCTGATGTAAAAAATATTTCTAAAGAGGCTATTACTAAGCTCGAAAAATATAAACCTGAAAATATTTTACAGGTTAAACAAATAGAAGGTATTAAACCCTTAGATGTATTATCTTTAATAGCATATATAAAAATGTTTCACGTGAAACATTAATAAGTAAATATTTTATTTCTATTTTAATAATAAATCTTTATATTTGTAATTTATTTTAAATTATTATGAGTAATAAAAAACATTATTATTTTAATGTAGTGGTTGTAGGAGCAGGGCATGCTGGATGTGAAGCAGCATTGGCTTGTGCACGGCTAGGATTAAAAACACTCTTGTTAACAATTAATTTAGATAAGGTTGCATTAATGCCATGTAATCCTGCTATTGGTGGAGTTGGAAAAACACATCTAGTACTAGAATTAGATGCTCTTGGTGGCGAAATGGCTAAAGTTGCTGATAAAACTGCCATACAAATAAGAATGCTTAATAAAAGTAAGGGACCTGCAGTTCAAGCGCTAAGAGCACAAATTGATAAGAAAGAATATGAAATTGCAATGAAAAGTGTTTTAGAAAATACAAAAAATTTAACATTACGTCAGGGAATAGTTGACAATATATTATTCAATAAAAATAAGGTTGCGGGGGTATCTATAGAAAGTGGTCTAGTTTTTTATTCTGATGCAGTTATTATTACTACAGGAACATTTTTACGTGGAAGAATAATTATTGGTAATAAAGAATATAAAGCAGGTCGAATGGGTGAATATCCAGCTATGCAATTAACGAATTGTTTACAAAAAATGGGTTTTATAATTGATAGATTTCAAACTGCAACACCGCCTCGGGTAGACAAAAGAACTGTAGATTTTGGTAAAATGAAAATTGAGCCAGGTGAAGATACAATAACAAGTTTTTCTTTTTGGAGTAATAAAAAAGTATTTGAAAATGTTCCTAGTTATTTAACTTATACAAATGAAAAAACCCATAAAATTATAAAGGACAATATTGAATTTTCTCCTATAAAATCAGGTATGGTGAATACTCATGGTCCAAGACATTGTCCATCAATAGATAGGAAGGTAATAAATTATGAAGATAAAAAAAGGCACCCTGTTTTTGTTGAACCTGAAGGTAAGTATTCCAACGAATCATATTTACAAGGCTTAACAACAAGTATGCCAGTTGAGATACAGCAATTAATAGTAAATTCAGTTCCTGGTTTAGAAAATGCAAGAATTGTTAGACCAGGCTATGCAGTAGAGTATGATTATATTATTCCAAATCAATTGAAACATACATTAGAATCAAAATTATATGAAAATCTTTATTTTGCAGGACAGATTAATGGTACTTCTGGTTATGAGGAGGCTGCAGCTCAAGGTTTTGTTGCAGGTGTAAATGCTGCTAATAAAATATTAGGCAAACCTCCGCTAATTTTAAAAAGAAGTGAGAGTTATATAGGTGTATTAATTGATGATTTAATAACAAAACAATTAATAGAGCCATATAGAATGTACACATCAAGGTCTGAGTATAGATTGTTATTAAGGCCTGACAATGCCGATATTAGGCTTTCAAAAATTGGTTATGAAATTGGTTTGATAAGTCAAGAACAGTATAAAAAAGTTTGTGAAAAAATTGAAAATATAAAACTTTTAATAGATTATTTTTTAAAAACCAATATCTTACCTTCTGAAGAATTTAATAATTTTTTAATTAATTTCAAAACTTCTAAGATTAATAGCCCAACAAATCTTTATAAAATTTTAATGAGACCTGAAATAAATATTTTTGATTTGGTTAATTATCTTGTTGAAAATAATGGGTGCCTAAGTTATATAGATTTAAGGTCTTTTGATGATAAAATATTTCAACAAGTTGAAATAAATATAAAGTATAAAGGTTATATTGATAGAGCTTTAAATGCAATTAATAAATTAGACCATTTAGATGATATTTATATAGATGAAAATATAGATTATAGTAAATTTAATGGTTTAACTTTTGAGGCAAGAGAGAAGCTTTCTTCCATTAGGCCTGAAACCTTAGGTCAGGCATCACGAATAGCAGGAATATCTCCAGCAGATATAACAATATTACTACTATATTTAAAAAGTAAAAAAAATGTCAAAAAGTAAAATAAATAATCCTTTAAAAATCAGTTTAAATGTAAATTCGAATGAAAATAATATTTATAACAAAGATTGTTTATTAAAAGACTTATCAGATCTAAATGTTCCTTACAATTCACAAAAAATTAATAAAATGTTTTCATTTCTTGAGATACTTTATCATGAAAAAAGCAAACATAATTTAATTGGTACAAAAAATAAAGAAGATATTTTAGTCAGGCATTTTTATGACTGTTTATCGATTTTTAAATTTTTTAACAATAGAAATCTAACAGCAGAAAAAATTTATAAAATTCTTGATGTGGGAACAGGAGCTGGATTACCAGGAATTTTATTAAGTATTTTTATGGAAAATTCAAAGGTTTATTTATTAGACTCTAAATTAAAAAATATTAATTTCTTATTTTATGTAAAAGAAAATTTAAATTTAAATAATATATTAATTATTAACGATAGGGCAGAACTACTTTCTCACAATCAAAATTTTAGAGAGAATTTTGATTTCGTTGTTTGTCGTGCCTTGGCTTCTGTTAGAGTTGTTTCAGAAATGTTAATACCGTTTTGCAAAATAAATGGATATATAATTATTTACAAAAGTAAAAAAATTTATGATGAAATTAAAGAGGCTAGCAATACAATAAAACTACTTGGTGCTAAATTGGAAGATATTTTTGAGGTTAGTGTCCCAAAATTAAATGAATTTAGAGTTTTATTGATACTAAAAAAAGAAAGTAATACTTTATTTAAATATCCAAGAATATATGCTAAAATAATTAAAAAACCATTGACATGATTATTGTTATTTTATATATTTGTGTTATAGTTTATTTGTGTATTTGTATATGTATACTAAACTATTAATATTTTAATTTTTATAATTTATATATTTCTTAACCTTGTATTTTTTACACAAAAAATAAGAAATAAAAATTATTTGAGGGTTAAGTAGTATTAGATTTTCTGATTTATATCTTATTTTTTTATTTATTTTTTTTAATGCTTAGAATGTGCTAATATAAAATATAAAATGCTTTAACTTTAAAATGTGTTTTAAATTTTTTCTTAAATTTAAAAAAAAGAAAAAAGAAATTATAAGTTATAATGAACAGGAAGAGGAAAAATCAGATTTAACAAAACTATCTGTTCTAAATAATAATTTAAATAATAATAACAGAATTATTAGTAGCAGCATTAATAATAGTAGTAGCGGTAGTGGTTGCATTGCTGGTAGTAACAATAATAACGAAGAAAAACCAGTAAAAGATAGTGAGAATTTTAATAATATTATTAAAAATAATGAAAATGTATTTTATTCAAATATAAAAAACGATATAACAAAAAACATAAAAGGCAATTTTATGGGTAGAGTAATAGCTATAGCTAACCAAAAAGGTGGGGTTGGTAAATCTACAACAGCAGTTAATATGGCTAGTTATTTGGGAGATTTTGGATTTAAAACATTATTAATTGATTTTGACCCGCAAAGCAATTCTACAAGTGGCTTAGGAATTGAAAAAGAGAAAATAAAAAATAGTGTTTATGATGTTGTTATTAGTGGTGCTGATGTTTATTCTGCAATTCTTAAAACTTCATATAATAATCTTTTTATTCTACCCTCTAATATTCAGCTTGCAGGCGCAGAAGTTGAATTAGTTTCTGCTATGAAAAGAGAGTATAAATTAAAGGCGGTAATAGATCAATTAAAAAACGAATTTGATTTTATTTTAATTGATTGTCCTCCTGCTTTAGGTTTATTAACAATTAATGCGCTGGCTGCAGCAAATGAAGTATTAATACCTATTCAGTGTGAATATTATGCGTTAGAAGGCCTTGGTCAGTTAATAAATACTATAAATTTAATTAAAAATAACTTAAACGAATTTTTAGAAATTACTGGAGTTGTAATGACGATGTTTGACTCAAGAACCAAACTTGCAGAACAGGTAATTGAAGAAGTTAAAGCTTATTTTCCTGAAAAATTATATAAAACAATAATTCCGAGAAATGTAAGATTAAGTGAAGCGCCAAGCTATGGAAAACCAATAATAGATTATGACCCAAATTGTAAAGGAGCAATTGCATATAAAGACTTAACGGAGGAAGTGATAAAAAATGGCCCAAAATAGGGGATTAGGAAAAGGTTTAAGTGCTCTGATTCCTGGTGTTACAACAAAAGTTTCACAAAATAAAATTGACAACACTATAATTGAAATTCCATTAGTTAAAATAGTTCCAAATAAAAATCAACCTAGAACAAATTTCAATGAAGATACAATTAAAGAGTTAGCAGACTCTATAAAAACTTTTGGGTTGATCCAACCTATTATTGTAAGAAGTATAGATAAAGGTAAAATGTATGAAATTATATCAGGTGAAAGAAGATATCGTGCTTTTCAGATGTTGGGTCTTAACACAATACCTTGTTTAATTAACCAAAATGTTGATGATTTAGTTTCATTAGAAATGGCATTAATTGAAAATATACAAAGAGATGACCTATCTCCAATTGAACTTGCACATACCTTTAAACAGTTAATAGATGAATTTAATTTGACTCATGATGAATTATCTAAAAGAATTGGTAAAAGTAGAACTGCGATAACTAATTCGTTGCGGCTGCTTTTATTGCCCCTTGAAATTCAAAAAATGGTAAATGAAGAAATAATTAGTGCAGGACATGCAAGGGCTTTACTTTCTATTGAAAGTAAAGAAGAGCAAATAAAATTAGCAGAAAAAATTGCTATTAATGATTTAAGCGTAAGAGAGACTGAAAAACTTGTAGGTGAAATAAATAAAAAATTAACAAAAGATATCAGTACTTTTGATAATAAAAATGATTTAAAAATAAAAAAGGATTTAAATCTTTTACAGTTAAATAAGTTGCCAATTTTAGAAAAAACAGTTTCAGATTTCCTTGATGCCCCAGTAAAAATAAAAGTAAGTAAAACAAAGGGCAAAATAGAAATAATGTTTGGCTCAGTAAAGGATTTTGAAAGAATTATTAATAAAATAATAAGCCAGCAATAGCAATTTAATATAAAAAATTAGTAAATATAATATAAAAAACTAAATAATTAAATAATATTAATTAATTAGTTCTTGCTGAATAATTGACTAAAATTTAAAAACTTAAAAAAATTTAAGCTTAGAAATTTGGAAAATATCAAAAATATTTGAATTATTCAGTAAGAACTAATTAATTATAATATAGTATATAGTAAAAATTATAAGATTATAAAAAATTAAAATATGAATGTTGAGGATAATGCAGTAAAAAAATTTGTCAGTAAAAAACCTTCTTGGCTAAAAAAAACTCTAAGTTTAAATAATTACAATATTGAACTAGTTGAAAGTCTTTTATCTAATTTAAACCTCAATACTGTTTGCCAAAGTGCAAAATGCCCAAATATTTTTGAATGTTTTGGAAATAAAACTGCTACTTTTATGATTTTAGGCAATATTTGTACAAGGAATTGTTTGTTTTGTGCTGTTGAGCATGGGATTCCAGAAAAATTAGATAAAAATGAGCCTGACAATGTTGCTTTGGCTGTTAAAAATTTAAATTTAAAATATGTGGTTTTAACTTCAGTTACTAGAGATGATTTGCCAGACGGGGGAGCAGAGCATTTTGCTAAAACAGTTAGTAAAATAAAAAAATTAACTCCTCATGTGAAAATTGAATGTTTAATTCCAGATTTTAAAAAAAGTTTTAAAAATCTTGATATTTTGTTAAATGAACAAGTAGATGTTTTAAACCATAATATTGAAACTATAAAATATAATTATAAAAAAATAAGACCATTAGCTAGTTATGAAAAATCTTTAGAAATATTAAAGTATACTAAAGATAAAAAGCCAAATATATTAACAAAATCAGGATTTATGCTTGGGCTTGGTGAAAATGAGAACGAGATCAAGGAGTTACTGGTTGATTTAAGAAATGTTAATTGCGATATTGTAACAATTGGTCAATATTTATCTCCTTCTAGTAGTAATTATTTAGTTGAAAAGTATTATACCCAAGAAGAGTTTGACTATTTTAAAGCTTTGGCAGAAAATTTGGGTTTTAAATATGTAGTATCTGGAATTTTTGTTAGGTCTTCATATAAAGCTTCAAATATTTTTTCTGATGCAGATAAATTCTAATGAAAAAAAAATTTAGAATTTTTTTACACAACATAGCGTTATACAATAAAATTGCAAACATTTCGCAAATTAGCAGAAGGTACATAGCTTTAAATGGCTTTGATGGAGTAATAACTATAATTGGTGTTGTTCTTGGAAATTATATTATTAGCGCAAATGAGTATAAACATGTAATAATTACAGGTTGTGCAGTTTGTATATCACTGTTAGTCTCTGGGGTTTGGAGTGCCTATAATAGTGAAAGTGCAGAAAGGGCTAAAGAAATACATGATTTGGAGCTTTCAACTTTACATTTACTTAATGGAACAATAATTTCTAGAGCACAAAAGTTTGCAATTATTGTGTTGTCTGCAGTTAATGGAGTTTCTTCTGGTATTTCAGCTTTTATTCCAATAATACCATTTTTTTTTGGTAACGTTTTACAAATTAATACATGTTATTACTTAAGTGCTGCTTTAGCATTTTTTATATTATTTGCCCTAGGCTTGTTTTTAGGAAAAGTTTCAAAGCAAAATATTATAATAAGTATAATTAAAATGATATTTGCTGGCGTTTTTTGTATAAGCCTTGGCTACTTATTATCATTTATTGATTAAAATAATAAAAATTTATAATATTAAATCTCTCTAAGCTAAATTAAGCTTAAAATAAAAAATTAAAATAAAACAACACAAGGCTAAAAAAATCAAACCTAAATAATACTAGCCTAAATATATTTCTAATTAGCCGTTGCTGGACATTCCAACTTGCTTGTAGTTGAATTGAATACAAGCCTAAAGTCTAAGTATATTCCTAATTAGCCCTAATAAAATATATAAAATATATAAATAAAATACATAAAAATATAAAATAATATTTTCACTTATAAAATTGGAAGGTAATTATTTATTTCATAATCAGTTACAAAAATTCTATACCTATCCCATTCTATTTTTTTATTTTCTATAAATTTTTCAAAAACATGATTTCCTAGTGTTTCCTTAACCAAAGTGCTGTTTTCCATATATTTAACAGCCTCAAACAAATTATCAGGAAGAGTCTCAATACCAGCTTGCTCTCTTTTCTTTATGTCCCATTCAAATATGTTTTCTTCTATTGGTTCAGGTAAAGGGTATTTATTTTTAATTCCTTCCAGCCCAGCGGCTAGCATTACACTAAAAGCAAGATATGGATTACAAGCAGGGTCTGGACATCGAAATTCAATCCTTGTTGCTTTTTCTTTTCCAGGCTTATACATAGGGACTCTAATTAATGTGGATCTGTTTCTTCGTGCCCATGAAATATATACAGGTGCTTCATAACCTGGAACTAGCCTCTTATAAGAATTAACCCATTGATTTGTAATTGCACAGATTTCTTTAGAATGTTTCAAAAGCCCTGCTATATACCATTTTGCCTCATCAGAAAGATTATACTGATCATTAGGATTAAAAAATACATTTTTATCACCTTTAAAAAGTGATTGGTGAGTATGCATACCGCTTCCATTCTCTCCAAATAATGGTTTAGGCATAAAAGTTGCGTATACTCCATATCTTGTAGCCACTTCCTTAACAATAGCTCTATAAGTTAAAGCGTTATCAGCCATTGTCAAAGCGTCTGCATATCTTAAATCAATTTCGTGTTGTGATGGTGCAACTTCATGATGTGAATATTCGACTCCAATGCCCATTGATTCTAAAAATAGTATGGTAGTTCTCCTAAGTTCACTTGCAACATCAAGAGTTGTTAAATCAAAATATCCGCCGTTATCAAGTATTTCAGGCTTTTTATCATTTTTGAAGTAAAAATATTCAAGTTCTGGACCTACATAAAAGGTATAACCCAATTCAGCAGCTTTTTTTAATGTTCTTTTTAAAACCCACCTAGGATCACCATCAAAATGTGAGCCGTCCGGATTTAATATATCACAGAACATTCTTGCTACGCCATTTTCAGCAGGGCTCCAAGGTAGAATTTGGAAAGTATTAGGGTCGGGCATAGCAATAACATCACTTTCTTCAATTCTTGAGAATCCCTCAATTGAAGAACCATCAAAACCCATTCCTTCATTTAAAGCACCTTCCAACTCTTCAACAGTAATTGAAAAACTTTTTAATATTCCTTGTACATCTGAAAACCACAGCCTAATAAATTTAATATTCCTGTCTCTGGCTTGTTTTAAAACAAACTCTTTTGTTTGGTCTAGTTTTTTATCCATTTTTTAATCCTTTCTAATTACCTAGTGTTATTTATAATATATTATTTGTGTTATTTATAATTTATATTAACTATATTGCATTAGTAAAAAATGCTATATTTCATTAGTAAATATTGTATTGGTAAAATAACAATAGCTGTACAATTAAGTAGGTTTTTTATTATTAGCTTTATTAATAATTAATATAAAATAAAAAACCTTTTAAAAACCTTTCAGTTAGAAACATTTTAAAAGAGCATAAATTATTTTTTACTTATACCACAAACTTAGAATTTTTACTTTACTTTTATGTTAAATCTATGTTAATTTTTGTCCATTTAATTGGGGATTAATTTTGGTAAGGTTCTCATTAAATCTAGCAGTAACTGCCTTATGTATTAAGAAAATATAAGGCAGGCCCATATTAGTTTCAATTAAAGAATTTATTATCAATGGAGCCAATCCAGCAGCACGAATTCCTGAAATTAATAAAACTGCTTCCCATGAAAACTGAACAATAATTCCTATTGAAAGTATCCATAATATATTAATTTTTTTAGCAGGTTTGTTTAATTTATTATTATTTTTATTATCTACTCTGTTACTTTTTAGATTATAAATAATTAAAATTGTATATCCAACAAACATCAATAATGCCATTATTCCATGATATGAAGAGGTTCCACGTTTAATAGATATTACTTGAAAATTATTTCCAAAATTCTGACTTAAAAGTGCCGTTGCTAGCCAACCAGATACAATTAATATTGACCATTCAAGAGCAAAGCCATCTCTGTCAAGCCATAACCAAATCCATGTAAAGTTGGTAAAACCATAGCTTATACTTAGCCATAAAAGAAGAACTAAAGTATTTATGCCATTTACTTCTCTTGTACCTAAAGCATGATAAAAGATGCCATAATCTACTAAAAAATAAATAATTGCTCCCACAGAGCCAACTATTATTGCAAGATACCTTTTTGTAAAAAGAAGTATTATAATAAAAATAACTAGCCATATAATATCGATATAAATATAAAGTAGGTTAAATATTCTTGATGGTACTACTTCCATAATTTCCTTTCTAGGTAAATAGGTTTATAAATTCTTTTATTTTACTGAAAACATATACCCAACATTTCTTATTGTTTTTATCATGTCACAATATGGTGGTTTTATTTTACTGCGAAGTCTTCTTATATGAACATCAACAGTTCTTGAGCCACCATAAAAATCATATTCCCATATAATTGATAATAATTTTTTCCTTGTAAATACTTTGTCCTGATTTTCTAAGAGTAGCTTCAGAAGCTCATATTCTTTAAAAGTCAATTCAATCTTTTCATTATTTATTTTTACTTCATATCTATCTAGGTCAATAATTAAATCTTTTACTTCAATAAAATTGTTAAGTGATAATAAATTTAACTTTTTTATAATTAAACCAATTCTAAAACCTAACTCTAAATTAATATTTTCCTTAATTACAAAATCACTGTTTTTTGGAAGATTTAGAATTAAGTCATTTATAAAATTTAACTGGTTTTTTTTGCCAACAATTACCACGGGTATATTTTCTTTATTTAAAAAGCTTGATAATTTATCAATTATTACAGTAATTTCTTTTTCTATGTTTTTATTTTGATAATCAAAGAAGTTTGTATTTTCAGATTGACCTGAATTTTTAAATTGATTTTTTATATTTTCTTTTTCATTATTTTCGTTACTTATAAGATTATTTTTAAAATCAATAGTGTTATAGCTTACAAAATTTAAATTAGAAATATTAAAAATAATTATTAAAAATTTGTTTTTTATAAATGAAAAATTATCATTATTTTTTATTTTTTCAGTTTCTTTTTCATCTATTATGTATTTTTCTATTTTTAAATTGATTTTTTTATTTAAAACATCATCAACTGAAAAGTATGATTGGATATGAAACTCCAGTTTATTAGAAAGATTGCTAGTAAAATCATCATTATCTGACTGATTTAGTTGGTATTTTTTGCTTATTTTAAAGTCAATAATTAAAATATTAAAGTTTGTCATTATTTCAAGGTTAATTGTTTTAATGAATTTAAAACAAATAAATAATATTATTAATTATAAACTGATGCAGGCTGTATACAAGTATTAATAATATTAAAACTTTTTTAATTAATTTTTTTCATAAACTATTTTAACAATAATAAAAATACTAGTAATTAACATTGATAATGCACCAACTACCATAGAATAATAATAGCTGTATCTTGAAATAATTTTAATTATAAATGGCGCGGTAGATGCTCCAATATTTACTGCGGCAAAAACAATACTTGCAAGAAAACCCCTATTATGTTCATAAACTGTACTTGTTCTTGAAATTCCAAGTGTTATTATACCAGAGCACCCAAGTCCAGCAAAAAATATTGAAGCAAAAAGAGCAATTGTATTATTTAAAAGAGGAAGAATTGAAATGGAAAATAGTGCTATAATAGATAAGCTAAGTAAAATGTAATTTATTTTAAATTTACTAACAATAAA
>Ga0185342_1000402_pt1 | contig 22526 bp, 18 predicted proteins | sample ConPoolayeEmetaG_FD_128045 | JGI IMG/M metagenome (GOLD analysis project Ga0185342, IMG submission 128045) | Hot spring microbial mat communities from California, USA to study Microbial Dark Matter (Phase II) - Cone Pool mat layer E metaG... ...
TCTTTTCAGACTGCCGGGAGTTTTTTTCATTTTTCCTCCATGTTCTTGTGTTGTTTCATCGCTAAGTTTATTATACATTTTTTCCGAGGGAAAGTTTTTGACAGGATTTTCAAACTGTGTTTGAATAGCGCTCACAAAAATCTGGAGGGAAACTGATGGAAGAGAAAACCTATCTATTGCTGGCCCGTACCAGCACTGATGTACAGTGGCGAAAATATTTAACAGGACAGAAATTTCAAGGTATACCCGGAATAGAACTGGACAAATACGGACGGCTCTGGGCTACCTGGTACGCTGGTGGAAAAACAGAAGGACCAGAAAATTTTGTTCTTCTGGTAAATAGTAAAGATGGTCTTTCCTGGAGCCAGCCTTTAGCTGTGGTTGACCCGCCAGGCAATATCCGGGCTTTCGACCCCTGTCTCTGGCAGGACCCTTCGGGAAGACTATGGTGGTTCTGGGCTCAGTCTTACAGTGAGAAAGATGGTGAAATTTTTGATGGCAGGGGAGGGGTCTGGGCTACCTGGCTGGAAAATGAAGACCCGGAAAATCTATCCTTTGCCCCACCCAGAAGAATTGCCAATGGCGTTATGCTGAACAAGCCGATAGTTGTTTCCAGCGGAGAATGGTTTTTGCCAACAGCTGTCTGGGAATACTGGCGGGTGAAACTGGAATGCCTGGCAGGAGAAAGGTTTTCCAATGTTACCGTTTCTTCTGATTCCGGCAGGAGCTTTTTCCGAAGAGGTAGTGTGGATGTCCCGGAAAGGTGTTTTGATGAGCATATGTTTGTGGAATTAAAAGACGGTCGCCTGTGGTGTCTGGTAAGAACTCTTTACGGTATCGGCCAGAGTTTTTCCTCTGATGGTGGTTATCACTGGACACCAGGAGAAGATTCCGGACTGGGTGGTCCCAACTCCCGGTTTCATATCAGGAGGTTAAGTTCTGGCAACCTTCTGCTTATTAATCATGCTGACATCTCTCCAGAAGAAGCTTTCCACTCTTTCCAGCAGAAGAATTGCTGGCGGAAACGTTCCCATCTTAAGGCGTTTATTTCCCTGGATGAAGGAAAAAGCTGGCAGGGTGGTTTACTTCTGGATGAGAGGGAGAAGGTTTCTTACCCTGATGCTACAGAGACAAAAGATGCTTTTATTTATGCTATCCACGATTATGACCGGACAGGTTGCGGGGAGATATTACTCAGTGGTTTTCGAGAAAAGGATATTCTAACAGGAGAACTAATTTCTCCTGATTCTTTCCTGAGAAGGGCAATCAGTCGTCTCCGGTAGAACATAAAAAAGAAAGAAGGTTCTGCCCTGTTTTTCATCAGAAGGAAACAGAAATTACTCTTCTTGCAGGAAGGATTTCTTATCAGGCAGACACGCGAAAGTTTTTTTACTCAGTGAATTCAGCTTGGCTTTCGCGGACTTTCATCTGGTTGTCTCATTTCCAATCTGGGCAGATTAAGATTGCGGTTGATTGCCATAGCCCTCAGGACGAAGACCACGGCGATTGCAGTGGGAGCGGAAATGGCAAAATTAATCCTGTACCGGTCCAGCAGTACAGAAACCAGTCCACCAGCCATAGCCGCGGTAGCATAAATTTCTTTCTGTAAAATCATGGGTATTTCCCCACAGAGAAGGTCCCGCACAAAGTCCACCGGCGGCTCCCGTCATGATTGCGATGACCAGCACCAGAATGATGGGGAGTCCCTTCTGATTGGCTACTGCAGCACCAGTAATACTGAAAACAGCCAGTCCGAAAGCGTCAGCAATTAAGATTGCTCTGGTCGGCGGTTTCTTCTGGTGAAGAAAAACAGGGGAAAAGGCGGCACTGGCAGGAATTACCCACAGATAGATAGGTTTTTGCAGCCGGAATACGGGTTCTCCTAACAGCATGTCACGTAACGTTCCCCCACCAATAGCTGTAACGGTAGCCACCACTACGGCACCAAAAATATCCAGTTTTTTGCGGCCAGCAGTAAGCATGCCACTGATGGCAAAGACTGCTACTCCGAAAAGGTCAAGGAAGGATAAAATCCCACAATATTCCATTTTTTGCCACGTGTAAGGTTGTGTTGGCAATATATTTTAGCACAGGTATGTTGCCTGAAGTCATTTGTTGGGTTATCCTGATACCATATGAATTACCTTACTGATTTTCGAGACCAGACACAGGCTGAAATTCTACTGGAAAGGATAAGACAGTTATCCCGGGGGCTGCCACAGATTAATCTTATGGAGGTCTGCGGTACCCATACCATGGCCATCAGTCGCTTTGGTCTGAGGAAACTTCTTCCTGATAATATACGTCTTGTCTCCGGACCTGGTTGTCCGGTCTGTGTAACTCCGGAGTGTTATCTTGACCAGGCAATTATTCTGGCGGAAAAGAAAAACGTTTGTCTTACTACCTTCGGGGATATGATGCGGGTTCCAGCCAGTCATTCCAGTCTGGAAGAAAGTTTAACCAGGGGAAGTCGCATCATAGTAGTTTATTCCCCTCTGGAAGCACTGGAACTGGCAAGGAGAAGTAAGCAGGAAGTAGTTTTTCTGGCTATCGGATTTGAAACCACTGCTCCGGCTGTTGCTTCGGTGATTCTTCTGGCAACCAGAAAAAAAGTGAAAAATTTTTCTGTACTGGTAGGCCATAAACTTATTCCTCCTGCCATGGATGCTCTTTTGTGTGATGGACAGGTAAAAATTGATGGCTTTATCTGCCCTGGCCATGTCAGCGCCATTATCGGTACCAAATCCTATCAGTTTATTCCAGAAAAATACGGTCTTCCCTGTGTCATTGCTGGCTTTGAGTTGATAGACATTCTCCAGTCTATTGTGATGTTACTGGAACAGATTCAAAAGAAGGATGCCTGTGTCCAGATTCAGTACAGCCGTTGCGTCAGGCCTGAAGGAAACGAGAAAGCCTGGCGGCTGGTCAACCTGATTTTTGAAACAGGCAGGACACTCTGGCGTGGACTGGGCACTCTTGATGACAGTGGTCTTTACCTGCGGAAAGATTACTCTCTGTGGGATGCTTGCTGGAAATTTGATTTACCGGAGATGGAAACTTCCGTAAGAAGCAGTTGCCGTTGCGGAGATGTCTTGAAAGGTTTGATTACACCGCAGCAGTGCCCTCTTTTTAAGAAAAGTTGTTCTCCTTCCAGACCAAAGGGTCCCTGTATGGTTTCTTCAGAGGGAACCTGTGCTGCCTATTACAGGTATGAGGTTTAACTGGAAAAATCAATGCGGAAAGATATTATCACTCTGGCACACGGTAGCGGCGGAAAGGTAATGCAACAACTTATCCAGGAAATTTTCCTGAAATATTTCACCCATCCTGCCTTAACTGCTTTGACTGATGCCGCCATATTGAAGGTAGAGGGAAAAAATTTGTGTTTTTCCACAGATGCCTTTGTGGTGAAGCCCCTTTTCTTTCCTGGTGGAGACATCGGCAAACTTGCTTTTTGCGGGACGGTTAATGATTTGGCTGTTTCCGGGGCGCAACCTCTTTTTATCTCCTGTGCTTTTATTTTAGAAGAAGGGCTGGAACTCTCTGTGCTGGAAAAAATACTTGTCTCCATGAAGACCGTTTCCAGTAAAACTGGTATCCCTGTGGTTACCGGTGACACCAAGGTAGTAGAAAAAGGGAAAGTAGATGGCCTTTTCATTACCACTTCCGGTGTTGGTATCAGGTTGCCCGGGGTGAAGCTGGAACGAAAAGATATTCAGCCGGGTGATAAAATTTTAGTTACCGGTCCAGTTGGAGACCATGAAATAGCAATTCTGCTGGCCAGAGGTGACTTCCAGTTAGAAACCAGTTTAACCAGTGATTGTGCTCCTTTACATACGTTGACCGGAGAGATGCTCAGGATGGAACCTTCTCTTCGGTTCTTGCGGGACCCAACCAGAGGCGGTCTGGCAGCTGTACTTAATGAAATAGTCTCTGGATTAAATTGCGGTTTTCTGGTGGACGAAAGGTTGATTCCTGTGAGGAAGGAAGTAACTGCCTGTTGTGAGATTCTTGGTCTGGACCCTCTTGTGCTGGCCAGTGAAGGAAGGGTGGTGGCTATTGTCCCGAAAGAAAAAGCCCGGGCTCTTCTGTCAAAAATACTAAAACATCCTCTGGGAAAAGGTGCTAAAATTATCGGGGAAGTGATTCCTGATTATCCCGGACGGGTAGTTCTGAAAACAATAACCGGTTGTCTCAGGCTGGTGGAAATGCCGGTGGGTATTTCCCGGCCAAGAATTTGTTAGGAGGATTGATGAAAATTATTACTCTGGTAGTCGGCGAAATGGAAACGAACTGCTACCTAATTGGTTGTGAAAAAACAAAGGAAGCTTTGATTATTGACCCTGGCAGTCATCCCCGGCTTATTCTTGGTACTCTGGAGAAAAATAACTGGCAGGCAAAGTTGATTATTCTTACTCATGGTCATGGTGACCATATGCTGGGCAGTAAGGAATTTAACTTACCGCTGGCGATTCACCGGGATGATGAGGAAAGTCTGACTGACCCCTGGAAAAATCTCTCTGCTGTTTTCGGCAGCCCTTTTGTTCTGAGGGCACCGGAGAGAATTCTGGTGGAGGGAGACATCATAGAAGTAGGAGAGATAAAACTAAGAGTCATCCATACACCGGGGCACACTCCTGGTAGCATCTGTCTTTTGTCTGAGAGCCAGGATTTAGTTTTTACCGGTGATACCCTTTTTGCTGATGGTGTGGGAAGGACAGATTTACCAGGTGGCTCAGAAAAGAAATTATGGCAGTCTATCCAGGAAAAACTTTTCATTTTGCCTGAAACAATCAGGATTTATCCCGGGCATGGTGCAACCTCCTGTCTTTCCCGGGTGAAAGCTAACCTCGGGTGTTGAATTACCCGGAAAGAACCGGACCTGAAACATGGGGCAGGCAGGCTTGATGAGGGCGACCAGGAATCAGACGCTTCCCATCAGTAAATCCTTCAGGCCTGCCCTTTAAAGTCTCTATCAGTTTTTTTCGCCAGAAAACTACCCTTTCCTGAAAACGTGAATCTGTAGCCAGATCGTGGATTTCTCCAGGGTCCTGCGTGAGGTCAAATAGCTGTTCTTTTCCTGTAGCCGGGAACCAGCAATATTTTTCCTTTCCATCAGTAAGAAAATGGTTGGCTTGGTGGTAACTGTAACAGCTGGCATGTTCCCCGTGAAGATACTCCCTCTCCAGTTTCTTTTTTTCTCCGCGCAGAATCGGGATAAGGCTTTGACCTTCTACAGTTTCAGGAACTGGCACTTCTGCCAGCTGTAAAACTGTCGGCATAATATCTTCCAGGCACACAGGATAGAAAACTTGCTGGCCCGATTCTATCTCTGGACCACAGATAAGGAAAGGTATTCTGACTGAACCTTCATAAGGATAACACTTCCGGAAAAGGTAATGGTCACCTAACATTTCGCCATGGTCCGAAGTAAAAAGGAGATAGGTATTCTGCCTGATTTCCCCTTTCAGCGCATCATAAAGTCTGTAGATCTGGTCATCAATATGGTTTATCAAGCCATAGTAACCAGCACGGGCTGAGATTAGAGCCTCGCCGGTGAGATTCACGCGGTCAGCTGCGACGTGGCTTCCTTTACCATTTTTCTCTGGTGGACTGGCCCATTCACCTAAATACGGCAGGGGTATTTTACAGCGGAGATACCTTTCCAGATAAAAGGCCGGTGGGGTGAGGGGAGGATGAGGAGCAATAAAGGAAATTACCAGAAAAAACGGGCAGGAGGGATCCCGACGTTCCAGAAAGTGCAGAGCTTCAGTTATAGTCCAGGTTGTGGGATGAAATTTTTCGTCCAGATGCCATGGTCGTGCGGTCCATCCATTGGCAGAAATACCATGGCCGTAGCAGTCATCACGGGTGAGATGCTGACTGCTTAAAAAAGAAAAATAATCTTCCTGCCAGATGACCATTTCGTCAAATCCATACCTTTTACGACGGGGCCACAGATGCATGTTTCTGCCCACCAGAAAAGTCTGGTACCCGGCTGTCTTCAAAACTTCTGGCAGGGTTGCTGGTGCTTGCCATTCCAGTCCATCGTGATATCCAACCAGACCGTGAGTGGCAGGATACTGACCGACCATCAGGGAGCGTCTGGCCGGGATACAACTCGGACAGGTAGTGTATGCTCTGGCAAAATGGACACCCTGACCACCAATGTAATCAATGTTGGGGGTAAGCAGCACAGGGTGATTCTCTAAGGAAAGGCAGTCGCCACGGTGCTGGTCAGTCATAATCAGAATAAAATTTGGTTTCTTCCTGGCCATAATTTTCTCCTTAAAGATAAAAAGTTTAACGGGAGCGCATCACCAGTAAATCTTTCTCCTTAATTTCCGCTGCCCGCCTTTTAATATCTTCAAAGTCCATGCCCACTCCAAAGTTTCTCCCGTTCAATTCTGGACAGGCAATCCTTATCAACTCCATTGTCGCTCTGGCACATTCTTCTGGTTGCCTGTACCTTCCTTCCTGAAAAGCCTGCCCGGTGGATGGTATCCATTTTCTTCCAGCTTCAGTTTTCACCTGCCATTCAGTCATTTGCGTACGCACCAGCCCGGGTCCCATACCAAAAACAAGAACGTGGCTACCAGTTTTTTCCAGTTCCCGGGCTAAAGTGTCTGTTAACCGCATTACCGCTGCTTTGGAACAGCCGTATCCAGAACCCCCTGGAAGAGGAACTGTTGCGCCCCCACCATTCATGTTAATGATAATACCTTCGTCTTGAGCCATCATGTAGGGTAAAACTGCCTGACAGCAAAGCATCACTCCCCGCAGGTTAACTGTCACATCATGCCACCAGAGTTCCGGGTCAACTTCCCAGAGTCCGCCGATTGCCTGGAAACTACCGGCATTGTTAAAGAGAATATCTATCCGGCCAAACTTTTTGATGGTTTTTTCTACCATCTTTTTTACCTGCTTTGGCCTGGTTACATCAACTGCCAGTGCCAGTGCCCTGTGTCCTTCTTCCCTGATTAATTTTGCTGTCTTTTCAACCTCTTCTTTGTGTCGGGAGCAACAAACAACATTACATCCCTGGTGGCCAAATTCCAGAGCCAGAGCCTGACCGATACCTCTACCTGCTCCTGTGACAATTGCGGTTTTTCCCTTCAGTTCCATTTGTCTCTCCCTGGTTAAAAAAAGTGTTTTTGTACACCTGGTCAACTATCCTCAAGGCCGCTATCAAATCAGAAATTGTAGCGACCGGTTTTTCTTTTTTCAAAAAGGAATTCAGCGCTTTTTCCACAAAAAGGATTCTCAGATTATCTACCGGTAGAAACTCCTGAGATTCGCTGCCTGAATAGTCCTTCCAGTGAAGAATATTTTTATTCCATGTTATTTTCCTCTGCTCCGTAAATATAACAAAGTTATCCTGGTCAAGCGTTTCCCCCTCTGGTGAAAGATAACCGGTTTCTATTTCACCGATAGTGGACTTATCAGTCTTCAGCAAAACGAGAGAATAGTCTTCTACTTCCTCGCGGAACCTTTTTCTGGAAACAAAACCTTTGACTTCCACAATTTCTTCCTCTGTTAAATAGCGGAAAAGGTCAAAATAATGAACAGAAAGGTTAATGGTGCTGCCACCACCTGCTTCTTTTTTCAAAAGATTCCAGGAGCAATTCCACTTTCTGTACCTCACTGGAGGGCCAGTAATATAGCGAAACTTTAGACTAATCCATTCTCCTAACAACCCTTTTTTCTTCCACTGGACAAGGCATCTGACAAAAGGGCTGAGCCGGTAAACAAAAGGGATACAATGGTAAAGGTTGCAGGTCTTAATTTTTTCCAGAATCGGCAAAAGTGTAGCTATGTCACATGCTCCTGGTTTTTCCACACAAAAGGGGATTTGTTTCTGGATGGCTGCTTCCATTATTTCAGGCATCTGTCTGTGAGTTCCAAGAATGAAAAGAAAATCAATCTTTTCTCTGTCCAGCATCTTGCGGTAGTCAGAGTAAGAACGACAGCCAAAATCTTTTGCTATCTTTTCGCCTGGTTTTCCCTGCCTGTCAGAAACAGCCACCAGTTCAGCAAAAGAAAGTCTTTTTATACCTTTCACATATTCCAGACTGTGCCAGTGACTGACTTCGGTGATAGCCAGTTTCATGTTTCTCTCAACTTAAAGGAAGATTGTCTTTCATTAAAGTTTGTTATATTATACCACCTGAAAGTCAGACCAACCTGAAGGAGGAAAATGGAAAGGACCCGGAAAATTGTAGCAGCAGGATTGTTTGTTGTCTTCACAGGTTGTGCGATTGTGAAAACTGAAGTAAAGGGAGGAGGCACGGAAAAAATTAAGGCTGTCTATCGTTGTGAAGACGGCAAAAAAATTCATGTGACTTTCGTTAAGAATCCCTCCCAGGTGATTTTAGTTTTTGGGCCAGAACGTGTTTTACACCTGAAACAGGCGCTTTCCGCTTCAGGTGCCAGGTACAGCGATGGCATAAATGAGTTCTGGGTCAAAGGGAATAAGGCTACCCTGACAATTTCCGGGAAAACTGTTAACTGTGAGGTGATAGAAGAAAAGCCTGAGTGAAAATGAAGAAAATGGCTGTAGCTTAAATTGCCAATTCGACACCAGGGACCTGGTAATCAGGTCAGCCCGGAAAGTTTATGGAAGGAGAAAAAATGGAAAGGCTCACTCTTTTCAATGTTAATGGTGAAATTGGAGAAGGGGCATACGAACAGGCAGATTTCCCAGATTTGAATTCCCTTGTCAGGCATCTTGATTATCTGGGGGTGGAAAGGTCTCTTGTCTGTCATGTGGCTGCTATAGACATTAATCCTGCCTATGGTAATTTGAAACTCATGAAAGAAATGGAAAACTTCCCCCAGAAAGAACGTTTCTTCCCCTGCTGGGTCATTACCCCGGGCTGTTTTTTTGAGAAGGACACCCTTTCCCTTCTGCACAGATATTTAGCAAGTGGCCAGGTCCGGGCTTTAAGAATAGTTCCTTCTGTCTCGCGCTTTCCTGTAAGGCAGCTGGAAAGACTTCTCCTGCAGCTGGTATCTTATAAACCAGTTGTTTTCTGGGATTGCTGCCATGGTCATGATGAACTTGCTTTCCGAGATTTTGAATATCTGGCTGGCAGGTTTCCGGAACTTTCCTTTGTTGTCACCCAGAAGATGTGGGGCGGATTCAGTAGTGTCCTTGACCTACTCTGGCGCTGTCCCAATACCTATGTAGATACTTCCTGGCTCCACATGAATGAAGGAATTGAACTTTTAGTGGAAGAGTTTGGAGCGCAGAGAGTACTTTTCGGGCTGGGTTACAAAAGCCATTACGGAGCAGCCATTGCTGCCCTTGTTTTTGCCTGTATCTCTGAAGGTCAAAAACAACAGATTGCTCATGAAAATGTAGAAAATCTTTTGGGGATACCACCGGCGAAGAAAATAAGATGCGGGTCTTCCGCTTTGCTGGAGACAAAACCGCTCTGGAGAAAGTTTTGCTCAGGATTGGGAATTAGTGGTGTGGAAGTTATTGATGCTCATGCTCACACACCACCTTTTACCCGGGGCTGGATTCAGCGTCAGAGCGATATCAGAACCGGTCTACAAAAGATGATTGCTAAGATGGACAGGCTTGGTGTCAGCCGCCTGCTGGTCACTCCGGAAATGGCTCTCTTTGGGGATTGTCTTTCCGGAAATAGAGAAGGCCAGACGATGATGCAGGAATTTTCTGACCGTTTTTCCGGGTATCTGGTTTTCCATCCTCTTTACAGTGACAGACTAATCAATCACCTGGACACTTTTTTTAAATCTAAATTTTTTGTTGGCTTTAAAATTTTACCGTCATACTGGGGAGTACCGGTTTCTGATCGCAGGTATTTACCTTTGTGGGAATATGCCCAGCGTTTTTGCCGTCCTATCCTTATCCATACCTGGGACGATGTAGACCAGTTGAAAGATATTGTGCCACGTTATGGTGATGTTTCTTTCCTTCTTGGTCATTCCGGTGGAGGCACAAAGGGAAGACAGCAGGCAGAAGAACTGGCTCTCAGTTTTCCCAATGTTTACCTGGAATTTTGCGGGAGTTTCTGCACAAGACGTCCTTTTGAAACCAGTCTTCGTCTGGTAGGTGCTGACAGGCTAGTTTATGGTTCTGATGCTGCTGCGCATGAAATGGCATGGGAGTTAGGTCGCTATCTTTCGTTGCCTCTTCCTGATGATAATTTGCTACCCGGGCTGGCTGCCAACATCAAAAGAATTTTAAGCAGGATACAGCCAGTTTGAAGCATTTTATCAAAGATATCATCGCTTTGCCGGCATTTGAGTGAAAAAGGTAGAGGCAAGTAAAATAGGAGAAGTTTCCTCCCTCTTGATGAGGCGAGGGGGTGAAGGTAAGAAAAGAAGATAGGGGAGAGGGTAAAAAAATGGTTAGCCGGTGTTATTGGCGGAATCGTAAAAAGGGCAGGAGGAAAAATGGCTACCTATGAAATAGAAAAATTTGGAGCTACAGGAGATGGTTACACGTCTGCTACTTCCAGCATCCAGAAAGCCATAGATACCTGCTGGGAAAAAGGTGGAGGCCAGGTTGTCTGTGGTAGTGGTATTTTTCGCACTGGTTCTCTGGTTCTGAAAAGTAATGTGGAGCTGAGACTGGAACCAGGGAGCCGTCTGGTAGGAAGTGAATATTTAAAAGATTACCAGGATTTGGAGGCAGCTGATTTCTACGCGGGAAAATCTCCTGAGAAGAGTAGAAATGCTCTTATTCTGGCAGTGGAGGCAGAAAACATTGCCTTAACAGGTCAGGGTGAAATCAACGGTTCAGGGATGGCTTTTTACGATTTGAAAACTGCTGATGAACATGGCAAACTCGCAAAACCACCAACACCCCGACCAAGAATAATCATGTTCTACCGCTGTCGTAATGTTCTTATCAAAGACCTCACTTTCCGGGATGCTTCCTGCTGGACTATCTGGCTGATGAGATGTGAAAATGTGCATATTCACCGGTTGAAAATTTTCAGCAACCGGAGGATGAGAAATATCGATGGCATAGATATTGACGCCTGCCGTCAGGTAACGGTTAGTGATTGCCTTATGGATACAGAGGATGATTGTATTGCTGTTCGCTCTATCCAGCAGTTATATGACAGCCCGGCTATCTGCGAAGATGTGGTTATTACCAACTGTATTTTCAGAACCCAGTGCAACGGTATTAGAGTTGGTTGCCCTGGTGATGGGGAAATCAGAAACTGTGTTTTCAGTAACCTGATTATTTCTGATAGCACCAACGGACTCCTTATTCAGAATCCAGCGTATTATTTGCCACCGGGAAGTTCCGGCAGTGCTGATATCCATGATCTTGTTTTTTCTGACATATCCATTACCTGCCGGAAGCACCCGCTTGCAATCACTGTTGATTCAGGGATTAAGTTGAAAAGATTATCTGATATAACCTTCAATAATATCAAAGTAGTCAGTAGTGGCGGGCCGATTCTTCTTCAGGGCAGTCCCGAAACAATCCTCCGCAATATCAGGTTGCAGGATATAGAGATGAAGACTTCAGCAGAAGAATTTATTATCTGCCGTTGCTGCGAGAGCATTACCTTAGATAATTTGCGACTGCAGAGATAATTCCAGTAGCCAGGTTTTTCCAGAGCCAACTTTCTTCCCACCCCTGATAAAAGGTATAATTTAACTAAAAGAGGTGTTGAAATTATCCCCTGGAGGGTTAGCTCTAACTGGTAAGGCAGCGGACTTGAAATCCGCCGACCCAGCGATGGGTCATGGGGGTTCGAATCCCTCACCCTCCGCCAGCTTGGCTACATCTGCCGGAAGGAAAGAAAATGAAGTGTTTGATAAAAAAATTTACATGTTTACTTAAAACTTCTGAAGAGAAAGATAAAGGAAAACAGGAGATTAATCAAAGGAGACAAATTATGGAAAAAGTAGGTGTTTTTATTGATGTACAGAATGTTTACCATTCCACTTACGCACTCTCCAGACAGGGAAAAATAAAATTTAGCAAGATAAATTTTGCCCGATTTCGTGACTATCTGAAGGAAGAGGGAAATATTGTCATCATGAGTGCTTTCACCTGTTACGACCCGGAAAATGAAGGACAGCGTGCTTTCATCAACGCTCTGGCTTTGCTTGGTTACCGGGTAGTTTCCAAGCCAACGCACAGAATGCCAGACGGCTCCATCAAAGCCAGTATGGATTTAGAAATGGCTATTGAGATTTTGACCCAGGCGCAATACCTGGACAAAATTGTGCTGGTCACGGGTGATGGAGATTTCAAAATCCTGATTGATTGTCTTTGCAGTCAGGGGAAAGTGGTTAAGGTTATCGGTCCGCAGGAGATGACCTCTCCGGAATTAATTCAGTCTGCCCATGAGTTTGTTAATCTGCACAGTATAGAAGGAATTGGTGATTTAGCCAGTCTGAACCAGCAGGGTGAGGAATCCTGAATTTTTCCATGGTAACGCGCAGAGAGAATCTTCTCCGGATTTTCCAGCACCAGATACCAGAAAGGCTACCAGTTGCCGGTCATGTTGACCCTTACAACCAGCCATCACGGCAGGCAATGGAGGAAAAACTAAAGGAACAACTGGGAAAGGTGGAATGGGGTAGCCAGGCAACAGTGGTTTTCTCCCGCTATTTAGGACTGGATGTTATGGAGTGGTATAAGATACCAGTACGGGTTACCAGAAGAAAGGTAATGGTGGAGAGTTTCCATGATAATCAGACATCCGTCCGTCTCTGGGAAACACCAGCCGGGCAGTTACGAGAAGTAATCAGGTACTGTCCCGGTCCTGGTGATGCTTTTTCTTACAGCTACATAGAACATCTGGTAAAGAAACCTGCTGATTTGGATGCCCTGGCGGCTATTTTTGAAGATGAGATAGTGGAACTGGATGAGAAAAGTCTGGCTGAGGTGAAACAGCGGCAGCAGTTGATAGGGGAGGATGGTATCCTTCTGGGACCAATGGAAGGTACTCCTTTAGGAATGATGTACCGGGTTTTTTCTGGTGTAGAAACTCTTGCTTATCTCTGGATTGATGCCCCGGACACTTTAAGGGATTGTTTTTCGGTGATGGAAAAAGCCTACCTGAAAAGGCTGGAAATTGGTTGTCTTTCCGCCGTGGATGCCATTGTGGGAGTGGATGATACTTCTACCACAGCTATTTCACCGCAGATGTTTGAAAAATGCAATCTGGAACTGATTGCTAAAAGAGTCAGTATTGCCCATGCCCGGGGGAAACTATACTTTCATCATTCCTGCGGTCATATCAGGAATCTTTTATCCCTTTACCGGAAGACAAAAATGGATGCAGTCCACGCCTTTACTATTCCGCCACTGGGAGATGTGACCGTGGGAGAAGGTCGGCGTCTTTTAGGTGACCGGATTACAATTATTGCTGGTCTGGGGCAATTAGCGGGTCCCATGGATAATCTGGCTGCAGTAAAACAGAGTATCTGGCAGATGCTTTCTGAGGCAAAGCCGTGGGACCATTTTGTACTGCTGGTGGCTGCATATCCTCATCGGACTATGGCGGAAACAAGGTTTGTAGTGGACTGCTGCCGGGAGTTTGAAGAAAAAGTCTTTAAAAAAGCGGTAGACCAGGTGCAGAATTAGGGGTGATAGCCAGACATTCCACCTCCACCAGCCAGCCTGTCCTGCAAACCGGGGCAAAAAGGACAAGAGAGGGTGTTTGCGGAAATTTGTTTTCCATAGCCTGCTGGATTTTCTTGTGGTCAGACGGGTCCCGAACATAACATATAAAACAGGCGACATCTTTTAACGTTGCACTGGCAGCAGTTAAAAGAGCAGAGATATTTTCCAGTGTGCGGTCTAACTGGGAATCTAAATCACCTGGATAAAGAATCCGACCAGACTTATCAATGCTGGCAGTGCCAGAAATAAGATGGTGTTTTCTGTCAGCATAAATTATGCTGGTACCTCGTTCAAAGGTGACTCCGTAAATATAAGTTGGACTGAGGTAATCAGGAGCAGAAAGATACTGTATTTGCTCCCTGATTAATCCCGAGACAGCATAAGCATCAAGCGTTACCAGGGCTCCAGGTATACTCCCACCAGCGATTCCTGAACTGGCAACAAAGTGTGTTTGTGGAGTTAACCCGCAGGTGGCAAAAAATTCCCTTCTTGCTTTTACCATTCCGTGATAATGGGAATCAATATCCCGGACAAAAATCCAGGTCCGTAAAAGGTTATCAGCCAGATTCATTTTTTTCTTCTGCAACAATCTGGCACATTTCTGAAAAATTTTACAGGTTTGCTGGTAGGAAGTTTTCCCCTGTGTGGCTGTGATTCCTGTTAGCCAGTGATGAGTGATTTTACCGCGGGAAAGACTTAAAAAGTCAGTGGTCCCGCTTTTTGTTAGCTGGCTGTCAGAAAGATGATAAGCCCAGAGGGCAATTTTAGCAGGTGGCAGGGGAGGTTGCTCCACCAGGGAAAGCGCGCAGACATCTGTCAGTAACGGGGAGAAAGTTTTCAGAAGGCATTCCCTCTGATTTATCAGGTCAGAAAAGAAAAAGCGCTGAAAAACAGTTGTCTCCTGACTGAGTTTGAGTGTAGATAAAACCTTCTTATACATCTGATAAAGCTGTTTAGCCTGCTCCTGGAATGTTCCTTCTGCTCGCGGTAAAAGGGTAAGATGATACTCGGTGGCTGCCCCGGAGGTGGAAAAGCGTGCTACTTTTACCCCGGGCCAATCTTCTGTTCTCAGCAATTGCATGAATTTCCCTTATGGTTTGGTGATTTGAAAAGGGATAGCCGGAAGATACCCTACAGGAAATTTCCTTTTCTTCTCTGTACCGGGTGTACTGGTTTCTCTCCAGACTTCCACAATGAGATTCTGGGTTAGTCCTATTTGTTTTTCTGTTTCTGGTCCAGCTAATAAAGAAAGGGAAAGAATCCCAGATTCCAGTTTGCTTTCCTGAACAAGAATATCAGCCACAGAATTAACAATGTTAAAGATGAAATTTTCTGCTGTTTTCCCTGGTACCCTGAAGCAAACAGTAGTTTTCTTACCAGGAAATAGTTTTACTGGTTCTTGCTCACAGAGTTCTGCTGAAAGCCCCCAGCTTCTTCTGACTGTAATCCAGGAATCTACTGAAGGAACAAGATGCTTATAAATAAAAGCCTGTTCCCACTCATCACAGGTAATAACAGGATGCTCTATCGTCTGATTACCAAGAAAAGACAAAGACGTTGCTTTAAAAATCAAAGGCAATGGTTGTGGAAAAACAGTGTCTGGTGAAGTTAAAGTACAGGTGATAGTGTTCTGGCCAGCAGGAATAATTCCTCCCTGTAAGGTGAAGCCAGCCGGACTGACAACAGATAAATGAATGGGAGCATCAAACCCATCTTTCCGGAGGACCTGGAAATTTACAGGAACAGGCTGACGGGTAAGGCCTGTCAGGCTGGAAGGATAAACGAAAACTGAAAAGTCAGGTCTTGGTGGTGAAATTCTCAGCCGGTAGATGTATGCTGGTCCACCATGCTGGCAGGCATCAGAAATCTGCACATAGTACTTTCCTTTTTCCGGTACTCTGAAAAAAAGATAAGCATCAGCCTGGTGGGTCTGTAAACCAACGTTAATCCAGCTGGTGTCATCACCGGTCGCCAGGACACGGCCTGATTCATCTTTAATCTGGAGAAAGGAATCAAGGGGGGAACCTAACTGTCTGGCAATTACTTCCAGCACAATTTCTTCTCCCGGTTTTCCCAGAAAGCTAAAAATGTCAGTATCAGAACGCGCTTCAATCACACCGTTAACTATTACGGGCAGGTTAAGAAACATAGCTTTTTCCAGGCTATTGTTAGGTTCATTCTCACAGGATTCAGGCAGAGTGTCTAAATGGTATCTAACCGGTTCTGGAAGGTAGCTACCTGCTATACTGTTTATGGCATGAAAAGTGAAAGCAGCAGCAGAAGTATCAAGAGGAAGTTGCCCCACAGGTAAGTTCCAGCCTAAAATTTTAGCAGAAATGTTGCTGCCTATCTTTGCCCCCAGAGGGAAAATACCTTCTATCAGGGGTCTTTCCTTAATAGAAAGACGGTAAACAAAATCTTTTCTTCCCCGGTAAATAGAATCCCTGATTTCTACCAGATATTCTCCTGTTTCCGGGACAGAGAACTGTAGTACCGGGTCAGGGTCAAAACGGAAACAATCTGCAGAAGCCAGAGGTTTTTTCTGGCTATCATAAACTGTCACCAGAGCCTGAAACCACCCTGGCACAGCATCAGCCAGAAAAGGCACCAGTTTCCTGGCTGAGGCAGAGATAACTAATCTTTGTCCTTTTTGTGCCTGGAATCTGAAGATATCTACATCACCTGGTTCTATCTGACCGTTGATTACCACTGGTGGCTGGAAAACTGTCGTTTCTTCTGCTTTCTGATTTGGTTCCAGTTCCATTACCTCAGGGTCCTGCCCGACCTCAAAGAAAAGAGGTTGACTGATACCGGAACCTGTCACCAGACGAATCTGGTGCCAGCCTAACTCTGCCGCGGGTGAGATTTTTATTTTTAAAGCAACTGTATCAGCCAGGGCTGGTACCGGCTGCAGGGAACGTTTGGGTGTAAAATACTCATAGATAATTCTTTGCAGGTCTTCTCTGGTGGGGTTTTCCAATCTGGCCAGTAGTGGCGTCCGGGGCAATGGCTCTTCATCTTTTTCTGAAACCTGGGTTTCCGTTACTGACAGGCCTGACAGTTTCCGAAAAGCCTGGTTCAACAATTTTCTCAGTTTTTGCCTTTGAGGACCGGAAAGGTTGCGCACCGGTGGGAAGTATTCCCCTATTTCTGCCTGCAGCCCACTGCCGGAGATAATTACAGAAACAGGTTTTGCCAGCCGGCTACCGCCGACCAGAACCTCTACAGTTGTTCCCTGTCTGCCACCTGCAGGGTAAAGATAGCCCAGTCGTGGAGAATTAGTTGTCTGGGCGAAAGAAAAAGTTGTCAGAAAAGGGAAAAATAACTGCCAGACAGTTAAATTTAGTTTAACCCATAATTTCATGTAATCTTCCTGCTTTCGGTGGTAACATCACAGGCACATCTAAATTTCTGGGATTGGGTAGAGGTCCATCAGGGTCAATCCCTAAAAGCTGGTAGATGCTGCCCAGCAAATCTTCAGGGTAGACCGGTCGTTCTTTCACTTCTTCACCTGTTCTGCTGGAACTACCAACAACCTGACCGCCTTTGAAACCACCACCAGCCACGACAACTGTGAAGCATTGCCCGTAATGTCCACGACCTCCGTACCAGGGTGGTTCCCACTGAATTCTTGGAGTGCGACCAAACTCACCTGCCCACCAGACAACAGTCCGTTCCAGCAGCCCTTTCTCTGCCAGTTCAGCCAGCAAGGTGGACATTCCTTTATCCAGGTCAGGCATCATCCGCTGGATAGTCTCAAAATGTCTCTTGTGGGTGTCCCAGCCCTGATAGTTGATAGTGATATACGGTACCCCTTTTTCCACCAGGCGTCTGGCCATGAGACAGCACTGTCCGAACCATGTTCTGCCATAGCTTTCTCTTATTTCCGGTTTTTCCTGCTGGAGGTCAAAAATCTGGCTGGCTTCACCTAAGATAGATTCATAAGCACTGTTGGTGGCTGCTTCCATTTTCTGAAGCAGGGGGTGCTGAGGATAAAGTTTGCTCAGTGTATCAAGGGAATTTAATAACTGGCGGCGCTGGGTCTGTCTTTCCTGAGAAACACCAGGAAGAATAAAACCTTCTACGACGAAGGGATCCTTACTGGGGTCTCCACCGGTAACAAGAGGCTGGTATTTAGGACCCAGGAAACCGCTCTCAGAAAACCGTCCTTGAGGAGAGGTCAGAACGATATAAGGGGGTATCGGCTGGCGGTAACCATGGTCATATCCTTTGAAAAGTGAGACGACCGCACCCAGTCCAGGATAAACCAGTGAACCTCCAGGTAGCCTGCCTGTTTGCATGCGGTAGGCAGCTGTTTCATGGGAGTTGAGACCATGGGTGAGACTGCGGATGATGGAATATTTATCTGTCTGTTTTGCCAGTAAAGGAAGTAGCTGACTGATACGGATACCTTCTACACTGGTAGGGATGGGTGCATCAAGAGGACCGCAGTAATCACGGCCAGCTTCGGGTTTAGGGTCAAAGGTATCCAGATGGGAAGGTCCACCCCACATCCAGATTTGAATGACTGAGCGCGCCTTTCCGGTAAACTTCCTCTCAGGTTCAGCCAAAACAAAACTTCCCAGGCGACTTAAGAAAGCAAAGGCTAAACCCTTCAGAGAAATAATTAAAAAATTTCTTCTGCTTATCGGTGGAAGATTATCAAACAAATTCCACATTTTGTTTTCTTTTAATGACGGCATGAAAACTCCCTGGTATTAATCAGTGCCCAGATTGTATCCTGTAACACTTCTGCTCTGCTTTTCTTAGTCTGTGCATACTGGCTGATAGCGGCAATTTCTTCTTCGGCAGGTAACCGGGAAAGTACTGTCAGCCAGATGAGATTTAAAGCTGCAGTCTGGCTGTCAGGGCTTACGATTTCGGAAAATGTCTGCACCATTCTATGTGTCCTTATCCGTTCATTCAACCGGGAAGAATTGATAAGAAAGCGACGCTGGTTTTCTGCTGGTTCCTGATTTCGTTCTGCAGCCAGCCCGGTATCCCTTGGCGGGCGGCCAAAAGTAAGGAGAAAAGGACTGGTGATACTGCCGTCAAATAAGGTAATTGTGCGGTTTTCCTCTGGAATGTAGGTGTATGGTTCCGGGATATCGCTGGAGTAACTAACTTTAATTGGAAACAGCTGACGAAGAATATCTTCCAGAACTTCTGCTTCCAGAAGCCTCAGGGGGTAACAGGCAAAATATTTTTCTGAGAGAGTATGACGGCCGAAACATGACTGCTGGTAGGTGCGGGAATTGAGAATGAGCCGGAAAAGATGTTTTAAGTCATAATTGGATTTGATTAATTCTTCTGCCAGATAATCTAAAAGTTCCGGGTTTACCGGAGGATTATCAGGTCTTATGTCATCCACTTCCTGAATCAACCCGCGGCCAAAAAACCAGTACCACACCCGGTTAACAATGGCACGGGAAAACCAGGGGTTATCCTTTCTAATTAACCAGTCAGCGAAAATCTCTCTGGGGTCTTTTTCTAAAGACAGGTAAACCTTTTTGCCGTCAGGCATGATGATTTCACTAACAGGTAATGGTTCTCTTGTCCAGTAAACAATTTCCTCTTTCCACTCAGCCGTTTTCTTGTAGCCCAGGGCAGAAAAAAAGATTTCCAGACACTTTCTGTCTTTCTCCGCCCAGCTGGCGATTCTTGTTCCCATAAAGGTGAGAGCAACTGCTTCTGCCAGACCCGAAGGAGTGCGTGTCTGAACCGCCCGGAAAAAGTTAGCCGGGGGATTACGGAAGTTACTGCCGCTGGCTGTAAGAAGGGCCCGGGCAAACCTGTCATAAGGCATATTATTTCTGATTGCCTGGCAGACCCAGCGGTGGTAACAAGCTGCTGCGTTAGGCCAGAGATTAATGGGAAATTCTGCTTTTATTCTTAAAACATCATCCCATTTCAGCGCCCAGTAGTCCACAAAATCTTTGTGTTCAAAAAGATTTTCAATCAGTCTGGCTCGTTTGTTTAACTGCTTATCTCTGACGAAAGAAAGTACTTCTGCCGGTGCAGGAAGTCTGCCTGCCATATCCAGATAGACTCTGCGGATGAAAACTTCGTCGGAGCAAAGAGGTGCTGGTGGTATGCCTTCTTTCTTCAGTTTTGTCAGGACAAAACGGTCAATTTCGTTGGTGGGAAGGTAGCTATCTTCCTGTTCATAAGGCGCATAAAATCCTGGTGGTAAGGCGGGTTTTGCTGGAATTTGCTTTAACAGAGAAAGAAGTTCTTCCGGATTTTCCATGGGGCTTTGCCAATCATCTTCCGCCAGGCTTGTTAATTTCACTGCCAGTTCCAGTCTCTGGTCTTCAGTCAGAATTTGCACAAACCTGTTGTAGAACTCCTGCTGCCATTGTTCCCTTTTTTCCCGCAGTGACTTTATCTCCTCCTGGGACAGGGTTTTTTCTGCCTGGAAGGACTGGATTTTCTGTCTCATTTGCTGTCTGAGGGAAGAAAGTTTCTGTCTTTGTTCCGGGGAAAGCTCAAGCTGGGAAAGTACTTCCCAGATTCTTTCCAGGTTCTGACGACCGGTTAAAAGAAAAGGTTGATTTTGACCGGAAGCTTTCTCGCACGGGAAAAGCAGAATTCCCATTAAGAGGCAGAAGGCAAGAAAAAATTTTTTCATTTTTTATTTCCCGGTATTTTCAGGTGTTTTCTTTTCCATAGACTTCAGGTAATCCCCGGCAGCGTTTTCCCGGACAGCTTTTTTCAGGCTGGAACTTGCTTCCACTTCCCTGGAGGAAATCTCTTTCAATTGTCCTGGTTCTGTTGCCACTACCGGAGTGAGAAAAATCAGAAGTTCAGTCTTTGTTCCTTCTGTGGTGCTGCGACGAAAAAGATACTTCAGGAGAGGAATATCACCCAGGCCAGGAACCTTTTTTGTTTCTTCAGTCTGTTTATCCTCCATCAGACCGCCGATGACAATGGTCTGCCCGTCCTGAATGGCAACGCGGCTACTGGCAGACCGTTTGGCAAAAACAGGTGCGCTGACAGTCTCAGAAATGGGCACGGTTGTTCCGGTCAAAGAGGAAATTTCGGGATTGACATCCAGAATGACCAGACCATCAGGGTTGATATGAGGTGTAACTTTCAGAATAATGCCAATATCCTGGTACTGGATGGTATTGATAGTCTGACCGGTTTCTGTGGTCCGGGTGTTGGTGATAAAGGGTACCCGCTGACCAACAGTAATGGAGGCAGCCTGGTTGTCACTGCTTAAAATATAGGGCCTTGATAAAATGTCCAATTTACCTAACTTCTGCAAGGCAGCCAGGGTAGCCACCAGGTCCTTTTGCAGTACAGAGAGAACCAGACCTGCTTTTGGTTTGCCAAAAGTGGTAGTGGCTTCCACGCCATGACCGGCTGCGGTCAGGTTGAGAACAGAAAATTCTGTTCCCAAATCCAGCGATTTATCAGTGGTGAGCTCAGCGATTAAAACTTTGATGAGTACCTGAGGGACAGGCCTGTCTAAATCAGAGATAATCTGCTTGACCACATCAAAATTTTTAGTTGCGGTCATTACCATCAGGGAATTGGTATCTTCGTTGGCAACGACATAAACCTGGCCAGCCAGCCCGGTGGCTGTCTCGGAAGCTGTGGTGGAAGTACCACCGGCAGTAGCCACAAAAGGATTAGTCTGGCGGCCTGTGGTTGTCTGTCGGGTTGCTGTTGTCCCGGTGGTGCGGGTACCAAACAGGTTATTCAAAACTGTTTCCAGATTCCTGGCTTTACCATTTTTCAGACTGTAGATAAAGACAGCCTGATCAGCCTCCTTACTGGAATCAAGTTCTTTGACAACTTCTTCTATTACCTTCATCGCGTCAGGTGGCGCACTTACTACCAGGGTGTTGGTCCGGTCATCAGCGGAAGCTGTAACCCTGGTAAGCCGTCGTCCTTCTTCAGCAGGAGTGGCAGTCGGTTGAGTTCTGGGACCACCCAGAATTCGTGTTATGCCAGCTGCGATACCGCCAGGCTGCTGAGCCTGAGTTGGTTGTTCTGTCCGGAAAAGGTCGTTGATAAGCTTGGCTGTACTGGAAGCATTGGCATACTTAAGAGGGAAAACCCTGATTTCTGCCACTGTCGCCATGGTGGTATCCAGTGCCCGGACTATTTCCACAATTCGTCTGATGTTGGCTTCAGTATCAGTTAAAATCAGGCAATTACTGCTGGTGTTGGCTGCCAGTTCCGCATAAGAAGGAATAAGAGGTGCTAAATCCTGTTTTAGTTTTGCAGCATCCACATAGCGGACAGGAATAATCTGGGTAATAACCCTGTCTGTGGGTTCAATGGCTGATGGATCGTTACCAGTTTTAACCGGAATATTTCTCTTCTTGGCTTCGGTTAAAGGGACAATTTTCAGTGTTCGTCCCATGGAAATGGCAGCATATCCTTTTTCCTTCAGAGCCACATTCAACAGAGCCACTGCCTCATCCACGGAAAGTGGTTGCCGGCTCATAACAGTAATCCGACCTTCTACCGGTGTTTCTCTTACCACGCTGAAACCCGCCACTTCAGAAAGGTATTCCAGAACTGAATCCAGAGAAGCATCCCGGAAATTTAAAAGGATACCTTGAACTGGAGTGGCAGGTGATGGCCCTTCGGTTATCGCTGGTGCTGGGCCAGGACTGGGTGCGGGTGGTGGAGTTGCTTCTGATGGCTGGACCGGGACGATAATCACGGGTGGTTCTTGACTTTCTGGTTCATTTTCCTGGGTCTGTACAGAGGAAAGAAAGGAAAGGCTGATTACCAGTATGACCGCGATAAATTTCAGAGTTCTCATAATTGGCTCCTATTGTTGGCCGAGTTCCTGCAGACGCCTGCGTTTCATCTGTTCTACAAGAGAACTGGTATCTGTTGACTGGCTGGGAATTGGGGAAACTGCGGGTACAAACTG